>Ga0209064_1000637_pt1 | contig 74609 bp, 72 predicted proteins | sample Inofromicrocosms_FD_187498 | JGI IMG/M metagenome (GOLD analysis project Ga0209064, IMG submission 187498) | Mouse cecum microbial communities from Vienna, Austria - Inoculum for glucosamine and mucus D2O microcosms (SPAdes) (version 2) | ecosystem: Host-associated > Mammals > Digestive system >...
GGAACGGCATGAACTACAAGCAGGTACAGCGGTATATCCGGCTGACCGAGCTTGTGCCGGAGCTCCAGTCTATGGTGAACGAGAAAAAGCTGTCTTTCACCCCCGCCGTGGAAATCTCGTTCATCAAGCCCAAGAACCAGAGGTTTATCGCCGTTTCCATTGAGGGCGAGCAGGCATCCCCCTCGCTCTCCCAGGCGCAGGAGCTCCGCAAGCTGGATAGCAAGGCTCTTTTTGCCCCTACTGCGTAACATGAGGGCATAAAAAAAGCGGCGTTCCTGTTCTCCCGTGTTGGGATAGAGAAACGCCGCGTCTGCGTCGTATTCAGTTTTCATTTATTCTTTCTCAATGCTGTGTGCTGGTGGTTGGGCTGGCAGGGTTCCGGGCGGCATATCAAGGCTCTTTCCCTCAAAAGTAGTAAATTGGTAGTAAATTCAGCTTGAAATCCTGCTTGTATGCCCGTAAATCAAGGCTTTTTTGAGATAATCAACCATTTTCGTATAACATTTTATAATCAACAGCGTCCTCATCGAACATTAAAGAATAAAACTCCTAATCAGGTAGAAATAGAGTTCACCTCCCAACAGCCTGACATGTGAGGAGTTCGAATCCCTTCATTTACACGTTTTGTACTCAAATTTTGAACTATTTGCATTTAACTAGTGACAGATTATAGAAAAATAGAAAAGTCCCAAAGCCTTGACATGTCAAGGCTTTGGGAAAAAAAACGACCTTACCTAATCCGACGACTGACAACAGTCTGTTCAGATCAGGTAAGGTCGTTCATGTTGGTACGGCTGGAGGGACTCGAACCCCCGACCTTTTGGTTCGTAGCCAAACACTCTATCCAGCTGAGCTACAGCCGCATCTGTTCTTCACAGCTTAGTTATAATAACACATTGCTTCGGAAAATGCAAGCTTTTTTTTAATTTTTTCGAATTTTTTCTAGACACCAAAAACGGGACAGAATACGCCGTATTCTGTCCCGTTTTTATTATTTTCCCGTCCAAATTGTAAAGCGATGAAGCATAGCGGCCACCTCGGCCCGGGTGGCGTCGCCATCGGGAGCCAGCGCCCCATCTCTGCCGTTAATGATTTCTGCCCCTACAGCCCATGAAATAGCGCTGCGTCCCCAAGAAGCCACCGCTCCCACATCTGAAAATTGGGACAGCTCAGCAGACACACTCACATCATATCCCATTCGAACCGCATAGTTATATAGAATCACCGCAATCTGCTGCCGGGTTACGTTGGAGAAGGGGTCGAACAGCTCGTCCCCTACCCCGGAAACCACCCCGGTCCGGCCTGCCCATACCGTACCCTCGGTATACCACTGCCCATCCGGGATATCCCGGAACACAGCGGAATACTCCCCAGCCGGCTTCCCTGCTAAGCGGTGCAGAACGGTGGTCATCATGCACCGCTGCATTTTGTCCTCCGGCGCAAACTGGGTGGGGCTGCTGCCGTTAAATAGCTCCCGCTGGTACACATAGGATACGTCCTCATAGTACCATGCGCTTCTGGACACATCAATGAAAGGCAGCTGTGCCGGAAGGGGTTCCCCCGCCGTCACCGTCCAACTGCCCTCCGCCATCCACTGGGCAGCATTGGAGGAAACCACCAGCGTCACATCTGTCCCGGCTAAATAACGATGCCCAATGGTCAATGCACCGCTCGCGGCTACCTCCGTCCCAGCGGTGGCGTCCACCAGTGCCCCGCTGCGCAGCAACGCGCTGCCCTGGGTCCAAACCAGCCCGCATCCGATGCCTCCAGTCACCACATCCCCATTTACCCCGCTCTGCGGGGTAAATGACCCGGCCGTACCGCCTCCCTGTCCAACCTGTCCTGCCGCCGCGCTGTAAATGGCAGAGGTATCGCGGTCTACCTCCTGCTTCACCACGGCCTTCAAATCACTCCAAAACGCACCGTTGAGGTAGCTCAGCGATACCAGCGCCCGATCCTGGCTGGCGGCTCCCGCCAGCGTCACGATTCCCGCCAGCAGGGTCAGCCCCAGCACCCCGGCCAGAATTCTCTTTTTCATGGCGCCTCCTCGGAAATCATATAGCTCAAGGTCAGCAGACTGTCCGCAAAATGCACATTTTCCACCCGTGTGCCGGGCATATCCTGCTGAGGCAGTTCCACGTTGGTAAAGTTCCAAATCCCTGTCACACCGCAGGCCGCCACCCGCCGGGCTGTGGTCTCCGCCACCCCCGCCGGCACCGTAAGCACGCATACGCTCACCTGATGATCCCTCAAATAGTCCTCCAGCGAGTCCACATGGTACACCGGCGTCCCGCTCAGCTGCCTGCCCACCAGCTCCGGATCTACGTCAAAGGCAGCCGCCAGGCGAAAACCGTTGTCCGCAAAGGGAAAATTCTCCATCAGCGCCCGTCCCAGGTTGCCCGCACCCAGGATGGCAACCGTATGATTTCGGTTCATGCCCAGAATATCCGCCACCTCGCAGCGCAGCCGTTCCACATTGTAGCCGTATCCCTGCTGGCCAAAGCCGCCGAAGCAGGACAGATCCTGACGGATCTGGGATGCGGTCAGGCCCATGGATTTTGCCAGGGAGCTGGAGGAGATCCGCACCGTCCCACATCGGTATAAATCATCCAAATGCCGGTAATACCGCGGCAGTCGTCGGATCACCGCGGAAGATATTTTATCTTTTTTCATGCGCAACCCGTTCCTTGCTCAAAAATTTCGCTTTCATTCTACCTCAAATCCATCTGCTTGTCAAACCGCTAAGGCCCGGATTCACAATTTTTCACCTGCCGCATATTATGGATTACATTCTGATAAGGAGGAGTAGTCCATGCCTCAAACCGGCTCCCTTGTTGTGCGTGTTTTTACCTCACAGGCCCAGCTGCCCGTCTCCGGTGCCACCGTCATCATCTCCAGTCCCAGCGAAGACGGCCGCCGCAAGGTATTTTCCATCCAGACCACCGACGAAAGCGGCGGCACCCAGCCCTTTCAGCTGGAGGCCCCTGATAAGGCTCTGAGCGAAGGCCCAGGGCAGTCCGTCCCCTTCTCCGACTACTCTCTGGTGGTGGAGCACCCGGAGTACTACCTGGCCACCTTTGAGAAGCTCCAGGTATTCCCCGGCGTGGAGACGGTGCAGAACGTCCCCCTGGTCCCTCTCCCCCAGCCCGCTGGAAACGATATCACCGCCGAGCCGGTGGTGGTCACCCCCCAGCCGCTGTGAGCCGCCCCAGCATCAAGTAAGGAGGTTTCTATGCCTGTTACAGTCACGCCCTACATACCCCAGACCATCACCGTCCACACCGGCCCGGCCAGCCAGTGGGCGGAGAATGTGACGGTTTCCTTCCCCGACTACATCAAAAACGTGGCCTCCAGCGAGATATACCCCACATGGCCGGAGGCTGCCCTCCGGGCCAATATCCTGGCTCAAATCTCCTTCGCCCTCAACCGGGTATATACCGAATACTACCCCAGCCGCGGTTATGACTTTGATATCACCGCTTCCACTATGAACGACCAGAAGTTTATCAAGGGCCGCAGCACCTTTGAAAACGTGGATAATTTAGTGGACGACCTGTTCACCACCTACATCCGCCGCAAAGGCTTTGTGGAGCCCCTTGCCGCCAAGTTCTGCAATGGCACCACCGTCACCTGCGACGGCCTCTCCCAATGGGGCAGCGAGGCGCTGGCCCGGCAGGGCATGAGCACTATGGATATTCTGCGCCATTATTATGGAGATAACATTGAGCTGGTATCCAATGCCCCGATCCGGGATATCGCCTATTCCTATCCCGGTTATCCCCTTCAAGCCGGCTCTTCCGGCAACTACGTCACGGTCCTCCAAGTCATGCTCAACCGAATCTCCCGCAACTACCCTGCAATTCCCCGCGTCAGCCCGGTGGACGGCATATTCGGCAGCAGAACCGAGGAGTCGGTCAAAGCGTTCCAGCGCATCTTCAACCTCACCCCCGACGGCATTGTGGGCCAGGGCACCTGGTATAAGCTGGTGTCCCTCTACGGCGCAGTCACCCGGCTGTCGGAGCTGGTCAGTGAGGGCCAGCCCTTCACCCAGGTTCAGGGGCCCGCCCCCGGCGTCACCCTCCGGGAGGGGAGCACCGGGGTGGCCGTATCCGCCCTGCAATATTTCATCTCCATCATCGGCCAGTTCTCCCCCGCCGTGCCTGTGCTGGCCATCGACGGGATCTTCGGCCCCAAGACCACCCAGGCTGTCAACGCCGTCCAGGGCCGCCTGGGCCTGCCCGTCACCGGGGTGGTGGATCAAGCCACCTGGCAGGGCATCTACGATGAATACCTGGGCATCGCCCGTACCGCATTGGCCGGAGCCGGACTGCCCACCACTCCCCAGCAGATTGAGCAGAGGGTCATGTCGGGTCAGTTCCCCGGCTACGACCTCAGCTATGGACGCGAGGACGCCTGAAAGGAAGGGAAACTGCTATGAATACCAACGCATCCGCACCCATCACTCCGCCCGAGCCCTCCGATGCCGGGCACAGCGGCCAACCCATCCGCTCCCTTCAATACATGCTCAACCAACTGGCCATCCACAACGATGTGCTCACCCGTCTCGCGGTGGACGGCATATTCGGCGAGCGCACCTTGGAGGCCGTCATGGTGTTTCAGCGGGAGAATCATCTCCCCGTCACCGGCGTGGTGGATCTGACCACCTGGAACGCCATCCGAGACGCCTATGTGCATGTGGAGCTGATGTACGGCTTCCCTCCTGCCCTCAACGTGCTGCCCTGCGGCACCTATACCGCCGTGGAGGGCCAGGAGTGCGAGGTTCTGCGCATCGTCCAGGCCATGTTCGGCTCCCTCACCAAGGTGATGAGCAATTTCAGGCCCTGCCAAATGAATTGCTGCAACGACGGCGAGACCTATAAAAACTTGCAAGAGGTACAGCGCCTGGCCGGTCTGCCTGTCACCGGCATTTTAGACCGTTCCACCTGGGCCTATATGGTTCAGCTCTATCAGGCCCTAGTCACCCGGAGCTGAGCTGTTAAATCCCCTCTTGCCATCCCAGCCGGAATCCGCTATAATGAGTTGACATGCCGGACGGCAGAAGGAGGTATCTCTATGGCTAGGTTTGGATTTATCCACGACAAGCTGGATATCAAGCTTCTGATCCTTTATATCATGGACCGTGTGGCCGCCCCCATTGATTTCGCCACCCTCACCGACCTTTCCATGTGCGACAGCGGGGTGGACTACTTCCAGTTTGCCGAGGCGGCGGCGGAGCTGACGCAGAGCGGACACCTGGACCAGCAGGGAGATTCCTATTCTGTCACGGACAAGGGCCGCCGGGCCTGCGCCGCGGGGGAAAGCAGCCTTTCCCCTGTTGTCCGCCAGCGGTGTGACCGGCGGCTGGCCCCCTTGAACCAGGCGCTCAAACGTAAGGCCCAGGTCCGTGCCCGGGTGGAGGACACTCCCCAGGGCTGTGACGTGTGCCTGTCTATGGATGACGATCAGGGGAGCCTGTTCTCCCTCACGCTGCTCTCTCCCACCAGGGAGGACGCCCAGCGCATCGCCGACAGCTTCCTTACCCACCCGGACCGGGTGTATAACGGATTGCTGGGCGTACTGCTTACCGATGATGAGGGGAGGCAGCAGCAGTGAATTTTATGGGCTTTCCCATTTCCAGCCTGTTCCTCTATTTTATCCTGTACTCTTTTTTGGGCTGGGTGATGGAGACCTGCTATTGCTCCATCGTAGAGCAGCGCCTGGTGGCCCGAGGATTCCTTTACGGCCCTATCTGCCCTATTTACGGCGGCGGCGTGGTGCTGATGATCCTGTTCTTCACGCCTTTGAAGCAAAATCTGGTGCTCTTCTATGTGGTGGCTGTGGCAGTCATGACCTCCTGGGAGTATCTGGTGGGCTGGGTGCTGGAGGCCGCCACCCATGTAAAGTACTGGGATTATTCCCAGTTCCGTTTTAACCTCAAGGGACGGGTATGCCTGTGGGTGGCGCTGACCTGGGGCGTGCTGTCCTATCTTGTCATCTTCTTCATCCACCCGCCTATCCAGGAGCTGGTGGAGCGTCTCCCTATTTGGCTGGAATTCATGCTGTGCGGCGCGTTTTTGGCACTGCTGTCGGTGGACGCGGTGCTCACCATCCGGCACTTGGCCCTGGTGTCCAAGCTGGTGGTGGGCGTCACCCAAATGGGACAGGAGCTCCAGCTCCAGGCCGCCCTGGGCAAAGCCGAGCTCAGCGACCGGCTGGAGGACGGCGCCGCCGCCCTGCGCCAGCGCTACAGCGATCAGGTGGCCCAGCTGGAGAAGTACAGCCGCCGCTTCCGCCACATATACGGTTCCCTGAAGGTGAGCCAGAAGTACTCTGTCAGTCATGAGGACATCCTGGCCGCCGCCGCGCTGGCCAAAGAGGAGCTGATTCGCTACAAAAATGCCCTCAAATCCCGCGCCAAGCGCTGACCTATGGCTGCAAAGCACACATTGAGGAAGGGCCCGCCGGATGTTCCGGCGGGCCCTTCTCTTTTTGATTGTAATGGTCAGCGCTGTCCCTTATCGTAGGGAATGCCCTCAGCCTTGGGCGCGCGGGACTTTTTAGACGTAAACGCCAGCACCACCAGCGTGATGACATAGGGCAGCATACGGTAGACGTGGCTGCTGATGGGGGCGTTGGCCAGCATACACACGCCGTCTCCGTTAATGTCGATGGATGCGTAGGAGGCCGCAATACACTTGAACAGGCCGAACAGCAGCGCAGCTCCGGCAATATTCAGCGGCTTCCAGTTGCCAAAGATCATGACGGCCAATGCCAGGAAGCCAAACCCAGCCACATCGCCGGTGGAGGCACAGTTGGCGGTGGTCAGGGCGTAGACGAAGCCGCCCATGCCCGCCAAGGCGCCGGAGATGGTCGTACCTGCGTAGCGCATTTTGTACACGTTGATGCCCAGCGAGTCGGCGGCCTGGGGATTTTCGCCGCAGGAACGCAGCCGCAGTCCAAACCTGGTCTTGTAAAGCAGAACGGACAGCACCACAAACAGCACAATGCACACATAGGTAGCCAGGTATACCTTGTTGATGAAGGTCTCCCCCAAAAAGCCCAAGTCGGTTTTGCGGTCAATGCCAAGGGTGCTCTTTTTAATCATAAACCAGCTGGCGGCATCGCTGCCATCCGCCATTCCCAGGGTGTTTTGGTTGGCAATGATACGGATGAGAAAGAGCACCAGGGCCGGAGCCATCAGGTTCAGGGCCGTGCCGCCGATGGTCTGGTCCGCCTTCAGGTTCACCGAGGCAAAGGACAGCAGCAGGGAAAATACCGCGCCCAGCACACCGGCCGCCAGCATGGCCAGCAGCTCCAGCCCCTGGAGCGTCAGCCAGCTTTTTGCGGCAAAGGCGTCGTGAAACAAGGCGATCCCCTGCATTATATTTACAAAAAGCACCCCCACAAAGGCGCCGAAAATCATAATGCCTTCCAGCGCCAGGTTGATGATACCGCTGCGCTCGGCAAACACACCGGCCAGCGCCACGATCATCAGCGGAACGGCGTAAAGCAGGGTCTGCTGGATCAGAAACGTCATGCCCGCTCCCCTCCTTTCTCAGCGGAGGCTTCCTCCATGGGCTTGTCCTCCTTCAGTCCATCCGGCGCAGACTGTGACGGCTTATCCTTTTTACGGCTGGCCAGCAGCATTTTTATGAGCAGGGAGAAAGCGCTGAGGTAGACAATGACGGAGATGATAACATCGGTGATATACTCGTTGTATGCGGTCAATTTGGTCAGCTGCAGGCCCACAATATTGAGCATAGACATAAAGCAGCCGGTAAAGATCACGCCGATGGGATTATTAGCCGCCAACAGCGCCACAGGGATGCCGTTAAAGCCGGCGGCTGGCAGGGACTGATAGGTCTGCCAGAAAAACTCCGTATTGCCCGCCAGAAAATAGAGCGACGCCCCAGCCCCGGACAGGGCCCCGGCAATGGCCATGGAAAGCACGATGTTCCGCTTGTCGCTGATTCCGGCGTACCGGGCGGCGTGGCGGTTGGAGCCGCAAGCCTTGAGCTGATAGCCCAGGGTGGTCTTTGTCATGAGAATGTAAATCCCAACGGCAATCAATATGGCGATGAGGATGCCAGCGTTGACCTGGGATCCGGGAAAAACCTTATCCAAGCCCAGCTTAGCGGTCTGGACGCCGCTGCCTTCCACATAGGTCCAGGCTCCGTCCACCAGCGTTTTGCCGTAGGCGGTTTTGTACACATAGCTGCTCTTGGTATTCTCTACGGTGTTTTGGAACATCTTGTTGGCATCAAAGAACCATGTCACCAGGTTGGCGGCAATCCAATTTGTCATAATGCAGGCCAGCACCTCGTTGATATTGAGCAGCGCCTTTACAATACCGGGAATGCAGCCCCAAAGCGCCCCCGCCAGCATGCCCCCCAAAAAGGCCAGCAGCCAGATAACTGGACTGGGCAGCGCAGAGGCAGGAATGCCCAACGCAACCGCCAGCGTGACCATGGTACCCATCAGATACTGCCCAGGTGCGCCGATATTGAACAGGCCCGTCTTGAATGCCACCGACACAGACAGTCCTGTGAGGATCAGCGGGGTGGCCCGGAAGAGCATATTGCCGATGCTCTGTGGATTGAAGCCCCAGGTCAGGCTGCCCGATGCGTCCCGCCCTGTACTGAGTATGCCAAAGAAGATGAGCCGGATGCCCTCCCAGGCGCTTGCCATGCCCAGATTATCGCTGAACAGTCCCACCACCAGCACCAGGATACTGCCCACCGCCAGGCCGATGACAATGGAGAGCAGGGATGCCAGCACGGTCTTGGTCCCATCCTTTTGCAGCAGAGTTCTCCCCTGGTCCTTCATGATCCCTCATCCTCCTCACCGGTATAGATTTGGACGAGATTCGGATATTTCACACTCACGCGCCCCTCTCCTCCTTCCCGTTCATATCCATCCGCTTGGCCCCGGCCATATAAAGGCCCAGCTCCTGCACGGTGGTCTGCTTGGGGTCCAGCTCACCCACGATCTCACCCTCGTACATCACCAGAATGCGGTCGGACAAACTCATCACCTCGTCCAGCTCCAGGCTGACCAGAAGCACCGCACGGCCCTTATCCCGCTCCGCCACCAGCTGGCTATGGATGTATTCAATAGCGCCCACATCCAGGCCCCGGGTGGGCTGAACCGCTACAATAAGAGGCTTTTCCCGGTCCACTTCCCGGGCGATAATGGCCTTTTGCTGGTTACCGCCGGACATGGAGCGGGCTATGGTCACCGGCCCCTGCCCAGACCGCACATCGTACTGTTCAATGAGCTGCCCGGCGTACTCCCGCACCGCCCCCCGGTTAATAAAGCCATGGGTTTGGAACCGCTTCTCATTAAACCGCTGGAGCACCAGATTCTGCTCCAATGTAAAGTCCAGCACCAAACCGTGCTTGTGCCGGTCCTCGGGGATATGGCTCATTCTGCCTCCCCGGTGCTTGATAGACGCGTGGGAAATATCCTCCCCGCACAGGGTAACAGTCCCGCCGGAGCTCTTCTCCAATCCCGTCAGACCGTGGACCAGCTCCGTCTGGCCATTTCCGTCAATTCCAGCAATACACAGGATCTCCCCCGCCCTGGCCTGGAAGGAGACGCGGTTGACGGCGTTCTTCTTGTGGCTCCTGGAGGGAACGCAAAGCTCCCGCACCTCCAGCACCGCCTCTCCCGGCTGGGCGGGCTTCTTGGTCACCTCCAGCTGGACCGGGCGGCCCACCATCATGTTAGACAGGGACTGCTTATCCGTATCCTTGGCATCTACCGTTCCAATGTACTTACCCTTGCGCAGCACTGTCACCCGGTCCGACACCGCCATAATCTCATTGAGCTTGTGGGAAATAAACAGGATCGACTTGCCCTCCTTGGCAAATTCCTTCATAGTCGCCATCAGCTCGTCGATCTCCTGGGGGGTGAGGACAGCGGTGGGCTCATCGAAAATCAAGATTTCGTTGTCCCGGTAGAGCATTTTGAGAATCTCCACCCGCTGCTGCATCCCCACGGTGATATCCTCCACCTTGGCGTCCAAGTCCACCCTCAGGCCGTACCGCTCGGACAGGGCCTCCACCTTTGCCCGGGCCTCCCGCTTCTGGAGAAAGCCCAGTTTGGTGGTCTCCGCCCCAAGGATGATGTTATCCAGCACAGTAAACACCTCAATGAGCTTGAAGTGCTGGTGAACCATGCCAATGCCAAGGGCAGTGGCGTCGTTGGGGTCGTTGATTTTAACCTCCTGGCCATTTTTCTTGATGATCCCCTTCTCCGGCTGGTAAAGGCCGAAAAGGACGCTCATCAGCGTGGACTTCCCCGCCCCGTTCTCCCCCAGGAGGGCGTGGATCTCCCCCCGGCGGAGCTGGAGGGTGATATCATCGTTGGCAATGATACCAGGGAATTCCTTGGTGATGTGGAGCATCTCAATGATGTTCTCAGATTCCATCGTCCTCATCCCGCTTCCTGTCTAAAATGTCAGTACCGGGCCCCTGTGAAAAGCCCTATTATGTCAATTATACCTGATGCTCGACAAAAACACAAGCAATTTTATTCCAGGAGGACAGAAAAAACGGGCGGGACGCAATGCGTCCCGCCCGCGCAGGGTTTCAAGCAAAAATCAGCCGATGTAGTTCAGCGCCACGTTGCTCCAATTAGTGTCAGTCACCTTGGCGAAGTCTTCCTCAGCCACCATGCTGTCCACCACCAGCTTGCCAGAAGCCATGTCGGCCAGCTGAGCCTCGTACTCCTCAATGGTGTAGTTCTCCAGGCTCCAGGTAGCGGTGGGCAGGCCCACGGCATCATCCTTGGCGCCCAGGGAAGTGCCCTTGCCGCCGATCTCGGAGAAGGTGCCGTCATACACCTTGGCCACGGCCCACTGCACGGAGGAAGCCAAGCCCTTCATGGCGGAGGTCACCACGGTCTCGGACTGGGCGGACTGGTCCACGTCCACGCCCACCACCAGGCCATCGTTAGCAGCGGCGGCAGCGGCCACGGAATTGAACATGGAACCACCGCAGGCAAAGACGATCTCGGTGCCGTTGGAGTACCAGCCGTTCATCATGGTCTGCAGCTCGGGGGAAGCCTGGAAGGAAGCGCCGTACTGCCAGGAATAGTTGATATCAACGGTCTTGCCCAGCTCCTTAGCGGCGTCGTTGGCACCCTGCACAAAGCCGTAGCCGAAGCGGCAGCAGGCGGGGTTGGTGCCGCCGCCGCCACCGGTGAAGCCCAGCTTCTCAAAGCCTTCCTTCACCACGGCATAACCGGCCAGATAGCCGCTCTGCTCCTCCTGGAAGGAGATGCCCGCCACGTTGTCCAGGCCGATGGGGTAGCCATCAATGAAGATGAAGGGCACATCGGGGAACTCGGCGGCGGCCTTCTTCAGGGCGGCCTCCTGCATGAAGCCGGCGCACACGATCACCTCGGCGCCACCCTCCACGGCGGCCTTCATGGCGTCGTAGCGGTCGTCGTCAGTGGCGGCGTCGCCGTTGGCGGGCTGGTAGTACTTGTAGCTCTTGCCGTTGGCGGCGGCGTACAGCTTCACGCCGTCGAAAGTGCCCTGGTTGAAGGACTTGTCCTTCAACTGGCCTACATCGGTGATGAAGGCCACCTGGTACTTGTTGTCGGAAGAGGTCATGGTGTCGGCGATGTCATCGGGGTTGTCACCAGCGGGAGCGGGAGGCTCCTCAGTGGGGGCCTGGGAGGGCTCGGTGCTCTCCTCCGTGCCGGGCTGGCTGGCGGGGGGCTCACTGGCGGTCTGAGTGGGATCGGGGTTGCCGCTGGTGCAGGCAGCCAGGCTCAGCACCATGACCACGGCCAGCAGCATCGCGAGGATCTTTTTCATCGCAAATTTCATCCTTTCTTTTCATCTGTTCCGAACGGCGGCGCCGTCCGCACTCCATGTCCATGGGGCGGGCACAGCATCTGCGCCCTGCCCCAAAGGACGAGCCCATTATATCGCGTCTGTCCGCAAAACACAAGGACTATTTGCATTGTACACGGATTTTTCACAAACCCCGACAAATTGCACCACTCAATACCCCTGCGCCTGCTGTCCTTTCACCAGCTTGACGATACGGCTGGTGCCCAGCCGGCCCGCCCCCAGCTCCAAAAAGTCCGCCGCGTCCTGAAGGCTGGAGATCCCCCCTGCGGCCTTGATCTTCACATGGGGGGCCACATTGGCTTTAAACAGCGCCACATCCTCCCGGGTAGCCCCGGCGGTGGAGAATCCGGTGGACGTTTTGATGTAATCCGCGCCGCTCTCCGACACAACCCGGCACAGGCGCACCTTCTCCTCCTGGGTGAGCAGACAGGTCTCGATGATGACCTTAAGCACCAGGCCGCCGCACGCCTCCTTCACCGCGCGGATTTCGGCAAGCAGGTCGTCCCACCGACCGTCCTTGGCCCAGCCGATGTTGATAACCATGTCGATCTCATTGGCCCCGTTGGCTATGGCGTCCTTGGTCTCAAACACCTTGACGGCGGTGGTGGAGTAGCCGTTGGGGAAGCCGATCACAGTACACACCGGGAGCTTGTCTCCCAAATAATCCGCGGCCTGTTTTACATAGCTGGCCGGAATACACACGCTGGCGCAGCCATAAGCGGCCCCATCGTCGCAGATCTGCTTGATTTCCTCCCAGGTGGCGGTCTGGGTGAGCAGTGTGTGGTCTACAGCGTTCAAAATGGTCTGGTTGTCCATGGGAATCACCTCATACATTATAATATATTTGTATTGTACTATGGACGGGCTGGAAAAGCAAGATCATCCCCCTATTTTCAGCGCTGATTTAGCCCCGCAACCGGCAGTTGTCAAATTGTATCCCCTTTTTGGTTGCAGAAGCAGCCGCTTTTTGCTAAGATAAGGCTGTCCAAAAGGCGCCGGACAGTCTTTTTTTCGGAGGTATCACTCATGGATTTTCGCGACCGTTTATTTGACCTGCGCCGTCAGGCCGGGCTGTCCCAGGAGGAGCTGGCCAATCTTCTGGGCCTTACCCGGCAGGCGGTACAGAAGTGGGAGGCGGGCACGTCCCGCCCGGATATGGATAACCTCGTCGCCCTGGCCAACTATTTTCACGTGTCTCTGGACTATTTGGTGACGGGCCGGGAGAGCCCCGGTACACCTCCCCCGCCGGAGAGCGGGCCTGCCAATCCATCCCAGCCCGTCACCACCGTCATTCACCACCACTACCATGACACCTGGCACTACGAGTATAAAAGCCAGTGCACCCTCTTTGGCCTGCCCCTGGTCCACATCAATATCGGCCGCAGGAATCACTGGGCCCGGGGCATCATCGCCATCGGCAATATTTCCACCGGGTTTGTGGCTCTGGGGGGGATCACGGCGGGACTGCTCTCCCTGGGTGCAGTGAGCTTCGGACTGCTGCTGGCCCTGGGTGCGGTGTCCCTGGGCGCGGTGTCCATCGGAGGGGTGGCTCTGGGCCTGCTGGCCTGGGGCGGTATTGCCCTAGGCTGGCTGGCGGTGGGGGGCATAGCCTGCGGCGTCTATGCCGCCGGAGGCATAGTTGCGGCCTCCCGGGTGGCGGTGGGCGGCACGGTGTCCGCGCCCCTGGCCATCGGGCTTGTGGTGGACGGCGCAAAAACCATACTCGTCCCCCTGGAGGGTCTCAGCGACCAGGCGTTGGCTGAGGCCCACGCCGCCATTACCGAAGCCTGCACTAACGCACCATTCTTTGTGACCCGGCTGCTCAAATTTTTCATTTGGGCTGAGATGCACTGAAAATCCCCGGCGGGTTGTTTTCACAGCCCGCCGGGGATTTTTTGCCGAAACTTCAATCTATGGTTGATTTTTGGCAAAAAATCCGCCATTGTATTCAACTATTATTTTTGCTATGATACAACCATTAAGCGAATCGAGGTGGTCATATGGCCTATATCCTGAGTGAACGCATAGCCGAGCTGCGCCGTGAGCGGGGCCTTACCCAAGAACAGCTGGGCCAGACGCTGGGGGTGTCCGCCCAGGCGGTGAGCAAGTGGGAAAAGGGCGGCGCGCCCGATGTGGAGCTCCTTCCCGCCCTGGCCGACCGGCTGGGGGTCTCCATCGACGCCCTCTTTGGCCGGGAAGGGGGCTCCGTGACGGATATGGACAGCACCTTGGACCGCTGGCTCGTATCCCTCCCCAAGGAAAAACGGATCAGCGAGCTGTGCCGCCTGACCTGGTCGTCCTCCCGGTCTGCCATGCACGACCGCACGGATACCGTCAGCATGCCGGATCTAAAGTACTCCAAGGGCTGCACCGTCCGAGTGGGCGGCGAAGATGTTTTGCTGCGCGTGGCGGTGGACATCAAAAGAGGGGCTTCTCTTCGGCGTGGGGTCGGAGGAGCTGTCCTTCATGTCCATATGGCCTCGCCCAGAGGCGGGCTATGCCGCCCATTTCGCGCCCCGCGACCTATGCCGCCGCCTGTTTGCCCTCTTGGCCCGGCCCGGCTGTTTGGAGCTGATGGAGCGGCTTCATGACGATCTCACCGTCCGCTACTATGTACCGGAGGTGCTGGCCAAGCAGCTGAACCAGCCCCCGGAGCAGACGGCGGAGCTGCTGGCCAGTATGGAGGAGCTGAAGCTGGTAAAGAAATTGGAGTTAGAGATGGAAACGGGCTCTGTCAACGCCTATATCGTCCATGAAAACTGGGCCTTTACCCCATTTCTTCTCTTTGCTCGATGCCTGCTGGAAAAACACGATGCCTTTTACCTGCTCTGGGACGACCACGATGACGAGCAGGAACTATCCCGCAGCCCCAGTCCCACCACATGCGGACGGCTGTCCCACGTACTGCCTCCACCATCCGCCGATTCCCCCACGGCCCCAACCCCACCACATACACACAGCTGCAAAGGAGAAACGAAATGAGTGAGAAAACGGAAAAGCATCCCGCCGCCCGGCAGTATTACCGGGCCTTCTACCAAAATAACCGCCTGCGCTTCGCTTTGGCTATGTTCCTGACCATCCTGTCCTTCCCCGGAAACCTCATCGGCTCCTGGCTGCTGGGTGAAGTCATCGACGTGGTGGCCGCCAGGGATCTGGATTGGCTGTGGCAGACACTGGTTTTCACCATAATCTTTTTTATCGTAATGTTTCTGCTCTCTTTAGGCATGTACCGGGCCAAATCCAGCTTTGTGTACCGGGCTCTGGCCCAGTACAAGTCCCTGGCTTTCCAAAACCTGTCGGAGAAGAGCATCAGCGCCTTTTCCCGGGAAAACACCGGCCGCTACATCTCCGTGCTCACCAACGATGTGAACTCGGTGGAGGAAAACTACCTCAAGCGCACCTTTTTGCTGGTCTTTTATGTCCTGCTCTTTTTCGGAAGCCTGGGCATGATGTTCTGGTACAGCCCTGTGCTGACCATCGCCACCATCGTCCTCGCCCTCTTCCCCCTGGCCGGTTCCCTGCTCATGGGCAAGGAGCTGGCGGCGCGGGAAAAGATGGTGAGCGACAAGAACGAGGGTTTTGTGGCCCAACTCAAGGATCTGCTGTCCGGCTTCTCCGTCATCAAGAGCTTCAAGGCCGAGGGCGAGGCCCAGCGGATGTTCGACATCTCCAACCGCGATGTGGAGGAGGGTAAGCGCCGCCGCTACTGGTGGGAATGCCTGCTCACGGCGGTGAGCCAGAACCTGTGCGCCGACACGCTTCAGTTCGGCATCTTTTTCCTGGGAGCGTTCCTGGCCATCCGGGGGGATATCACTGCGGGCACGGTGCTCATCTTCGTCAACCTGTGTAATTTTGTGATTCAGCCCATCAACATCATTCCCCAATATTGGGCCAGCCGCAAGGCCGCCAAGGCCCTCATCGATAAGCTGTCCCAGGTCACTGAGGAGAACGCCGGACGCTCCGGCGAGGCAATCCCCCCGGTGCTCCGCGACGCCATCTCCCTGGACCATGTGAGCTTCGCCTATGAGCCGGACAAGCCGGTTCTCCAGGATGTGTCCCTCCGGCTGGAGCCCGGAAAGAAATATGCCATCGTGGGCGGCTCCGGGTCGGGCAAGTCCACCCTGCTCAACCTGCTCATGGGCGCTTACGACAGCTATAGCGGTTCCATCGCCATCGACGGCAAGGAGCTTCGGGAGGTGGACACCGACAGCCTGTACGACCTGATGAGCCTCATCGGACAGAACGTGTTCCTCTTTGATGACACCATCCGCCGCAACATCACCATGTTCCGGGACTTCCCGGACGGCCAGGTGGACAGCGCTGTAAAACGCTCCGGCCTGTCAGAGCTGCTCTCTCAGCGCGGGGAGGACTACCGCTGCGGGGAAAACGGCGCGGGTCTGTCCGGCGGTGAGCGCCAGCGGGTGTCCATTGCCCGCTGCCTGCTCCGGGGCGCACCGGTGCTGCTGCTGGACGAGGCCACTGCCTCTCTGGACAACCAGACCGCCTTTGCCGTCACCGACGCCATCCTTCACCTGGACGGCCTCACCCGGGTGGTGGTCACCCACCGGCTGGAGGAGACACTTATGGGCCAGTACGACCAGATCATCGTGATGCGAAACGGACAGATCCAGGAGCGCGGAACATTCCGCCAGCTCATGGAGCAAAAGGGCTTTTTCTACTCTCTGTTCACCCTGGCGGCATAATAAGAACCGGGCGGCTTTTCGGCCGCCCGGTTCTTCTCAGTGGTCCAGCAGTTTGGCAATGGCGGTACGGCGCACCTTCATCGCGCTCTTAGGGCAGAATTCCTGGCAGCAAAAGCAGCGGATACACGCCTTGCGGTCAATGCGGGGCTTTTTATCCACCATCGTGATGGCCCTGGCGGGGCACACATCCCGGCATTCGCCGCAGCCCACGCACTCCGCCTTGCGCACCACAGGCCGCTGGGACAGCGCCCAGTTCATCACCGTCCCCTTCACCCGGCCAAAGAGGCTTTTGCCATCCCCTTGAAATAGATGGCTGTTGCCGGTGGTGATTCGCTGAAAGTCCGGGATGGCAAAGGCGGCGGGGTCTCCCTCCACCGTCAGCCCCTCCGCCGAGGCGGGAATGAGCCCCCGCTCCAACGCCGCCTCCAGGGTGGGCACCTCCTCCCGCTTCAGCCCGATAAGCCCGGCGCAAACCAGATCCGCTTTATGGGGGCTCTCCGCCGCCAGCAGCGCACCCATGTGCCGCGGCGTTCCGCCGGTGGGACCGTTCCCCTCCATGCAGTCCACCGCGTCCACGATGGTCAGGCAGGGCTTGAAATACTCATCCAGATCCACAATCATCCGGGCAAAATCCCGCGGATCAGGGTAGCGGAAATGGCACTCCGGCTTCATGGTGCCGGGAATAGAGCCAAACATATTTTTAGCGCCGCAGGTCATGGCCATCATGCCGTGGGTTTTAAGCTTGCAGAGATTGATAATCGCGTCCGCATCGCCCAGCCATGCGGTGTACTTGAACTGGCGGCATACCTTTCCCTCCGGGAAACGGGCTTCCCGTTCCCCAAAGTCCTGATTAAGCCTCCCACCCGCCTGCTCCGCCGCCCTCATGCCGGTAGCGGCGTACACCCGGTTCACGTAGGCGGCATTATAAAGCCCCCCGGGACTGTCTCCCACCACCACATCCGCTCCCCGTGCCGCCAGAAGCTTCACCAGGGCACACAGAAGCCCCGGGTGGGTGGTAGCCGCCTTTTCCGGCTTGGCAAAGGTCACCAGGTTCACCTTAATGGCAATCCTCATTCCCGGGCGCACCCAATCCAGCCCGCCCAGCGGCCCCAGCACCCGCTCCAGCGCCGGCCCGGCCTCCTCCTCAGAATAGTTGGCACAGGGGACAATCACAACTTCAGGCTTCACAATTCTTCACCTCTACCGAAAAAGGCTGCCGCAGCTGCGGCAGCCTTTTTGAACTCAGAATGGGAGTTTACTCCTCCACGGGGGCCTCCTCGGAATCCTCATCCCCCTCCATGGGGGCAGACTCCAACAGGGCGCGGATGGACAGGGATACCTTTTTATGCTCCTCGTCGATGGCCGTGATCCTGGCGTCCACCGTATCGCCCTCACGCACCACATCCTCAGGCTTATCCACCCGATGGTCCGCCAGCTGGGAGATATGGATCAGGCCGTCCACTCCGGGGACGATCTCGGCAAAGGCGCCGAAGGTCATCAGCTTGACAATCCGAACACTGGCCACATCGCCCACCGAATACTTCTCGGTAAACACGCTCCACGGCTCCTGGCTGTGATCCTTCACCCCCAGGGAGATCTTCTTCTTCTCCGGGTCAAAGGAGATGACGTACACCTCAATGGGATCGCCCACAGACACCACCTCGGAGGGGGTCTTAATGCGGGACCAGGACAGCTCGGAGATATGAACCATGCCGTCCACGCCGCCGATGTCCACAAAGGCGCCATAGGAGGTGAGGCTCTTAACGGTGCCGCTGTAGCGCTTGCCCACCTCAATGTTATCCCAGATGGCGGCGGCAGCGGCGGCGCGGGCCTCAGCCGCCACGGCGCGGATGGAACCCACCACACGGCGGCGGGCGCGGTTCACCTCGGTAATGCGCAGCTGCACGCGGGTTTTGACCATCTCCGCCAGGTCGGCGCCCCGGGGCTTGCCGGACTGGGAGGCGGGGATAAACACACGGATGCCCTTGACACTGGCCACCAAGCCGCCCTTGTTTTCCTCGGTGATCACGCCTTCCAGCACATCCCTGCTCTCCACCGCCTTCTCCACGGTCTCCCAGTTCTTGTCCGCGTCAAGGCGCTTCTTGGACAGCTTAACCACGCAGTCCCTGTCGCTGACCAGCATGACGATGGCTTCAATCTCCTCGCCCACCTTGGCCAGATCCTCCACCTTCACATCGGGATCGTCGCTCAGCTCAGACAGGGGAATGGTGCCGGGGTACTTGACGCCCAGCTCCACCTGCACCTCAGTGGGCGTGATGGCTGCGACTGTTCCAGTGACCCGATCCCCCGTATTCAAAATTTTGAACGACTCCTCCAGCATTTCCGCGAAGGACTGTTCAATCTCCATAATTTCGTCGCTCATTTTGTTGCTGACCTCCTTTATTATCCACTCCGGCGTGGATGCGCCGGCAGTGATTCCAAGCGTGCCGACACGGCCGAACCGTTCCCGGTCAATATCGCTCCCCCGCTCCGCTTGCACCACGACGGCGCAGCGGGCGGCGCACAGTTGGGTGAGCTTCCTGGTGTTGGAGCTCTTTTGATCGCCAATGACGATCATGGCATCGCATTGACCGGCCAATTTCAGGGCCTCCGATTGCCGCTTGGACGTAGCATTACATATTGTATCAAAAAATTCCGCGTTTGTACACACTTTTTTTGTGTTTTCCACGATTTTTTCCCACTTAGTCAAAATAGCTGTGGTTTGGGACACAAATGTAAGGGGCAAACCGGGAAATTCCGGCTCTTTTTTCATGATTTGTTCCAGCTCTTCCCAATCGGACGCCACTCTTCCCCTGCGGGTGCACCCTAAAATTCCCAAAATTTCCGGGTGGTCGGCCTCTCCCACGATCACCGGGACTCTCCCACGCGCCTCCGCATCCCGGACAATATCGTGGATACGGGTGACATTGGGGCAGGTTGCGTCCAGCACCCGGCAGCCCCGCGACTCCAGCGCCCGGTATGTGCTGTCCGGCTCCCCATGGGCTCGGATGAGCACCACGGCCCCCCTGGGGACCTCCTCCGGCGCGGCGGCAGTGACCGCCCCCATATCCTCCAGCCGGCGGATCACGTGGTCGTTATGGGTGATATGGCCCAGCAGGTATACCGGCCCCTGGGCTGCGGCTTTCTCCGCCAGCTCCACCGCCCGGCGCACCCCATAGCAAAACCCGGCGCTCCCGGCCACCTTTACCTTCATCCCGCCTGCTCCCCCAGCGCCCGAATACGGACCAGCAGGTCGTCGGCGATGCGCTGGTAGTCGCCGGCAGAGGGCTTGCGCCCCTCAAACTCCGGGTAATAGGGCTCACCGAACACCACCGTGGTCTTGCGGAACCGCCGCTTCTTAGCCGGAATGTAGACGGGCACCAGGGGCACGCCCGTGCGGGTGGCCAGCATGGCCGCCCCGGTCTGGACCTCCGAGACCTGTCCCTCCCTCACCCGGGTCCCCTCGGGAAACATAAGCAGCTTTTCCCCGCCGCGCAGCACTTTCAGGCATTCCTTCACCGCAGCCATATCGGACTTGCCGCGGTTGACGCCGATGATCCCCGCCTTTTTCAGCAGGAAACCGATCACCGGCCATTTCATAACCTCCGCTTTGGCCATTACATGGGTCTGCCGCTTTCCACCCATGGCGCACACCACATAAAGCGGGTCTCCCAAGGTGGTGTGATTGCCACAGATTACCGCCGCCCCTTCGGGGATATTATCCGCACCCACCGCCTTCCAGGGGTGGATGATCCTCATAAAAATCCAGATAATGGGGTAGATCACCGAATATACCTTATTCCTCATGGGTCCCCTCCCTGATATCCAGCCGCTCTTGAATGATACCCAACAGCAGCTGAAAGCTTTCCTCCAGATCCAGCCCGGTGGTGTCCGCCAGCACAGCGTCCGGCCCCTGGCGCAAAGGCGCGGTCTCCCGCTGGGTGTCCCGGCGGTCCCGTTCCACCACCTCCCGCAAAACCTGATCGAAGTCAGCCCGCTGGCCCCGCTCCATCAGCTCCTGATACCGCCGCTCGGCCCTCGCCTCGGGGGCGGCGGTGAGGAAAATCTTCAGATCGGCGTTGGGCAGCACCACCGTACCGATATCCCGCCCATCCATGATGACATGGTGCTCCCGGGCTGTCCTGCGCTGCATCTCCATCAGAAAATCCCGCACTGCCGGGAGGGCCGCTGCCTTGGACGCACAGGCCGAGATATCATTCTCCCGGATGGCCGCGGTCACATCCTCCCCGTCCAAAAACATGTGCTGGAGGCCGTCCGCTCCATAGCCCATGGTGATGGACAGCCCTGGCAGCATTGCCGCCACGCGCTCCCCGTCGGCAGGGTCTATCCCCTGCCGACGGGCCGCCAGCCCCACTGTGCGGTAGATGGCCCCGGTGTCCACATATAAAAAGCCCAGCTCCTGGGCCAGGCGCTTGGCTAAAGTGGATTTGCCCGCGCCGGAGGGTCCGTCAATGGCAATGCTGCGATATTCCATGGGAAAACCCCTTCCTTTATTATATAGTAGCAAGCCGCTCCGCCGCGGCCAGTCCGGCGGCATAGCCGGTGGACCAGGCGATCTGAAGGTTAAAGCCCCCGGTATAGCCGTCCACATCCAGCAGCTCCCCGGCGAAAAACAGCCCCTTCGCCTTTTTAGACTCCATGGTTCTGGGGTCCACCTCGCCCACCGCCACACCCCCGGAGGTGACCACCGCCTCCTCCACCGGACGCGTCCCTGTGAGGGGAACGGTAAAATCCTTCAGCGTCTCCAACAATTTTTTCCGCTGCTCCCTGCGGATATCGTGGACCTTGGTATCCCCTGGGATGCCGGTGCGCTCAGCCAGCACGGACACCATGGACCGGGGAACCAGTCCCCCCAGGGCGTTGGCATAGTCCTGATTGGCGCGCTCCTCAAAGTCCCGCAAAAGGCGGGCGTCCAGCTTTTGCATGTCCAAGGCGGGTTTCAGGTCAATATGGGCCGTATACCTGCATTTCTCAAAGTCCATATGGGCGGAGGCGGACAAAACCAGCGGCCCGGACAGGCCAAAGTGGGTGAACAGCAGTTCCCCCTGCTCCTGAAATACCGCCCTGCCCTTCTCATTTTTTATCCGAAGCTCCACATTGCGCAGAGACAGCCCCTGCAGCCTTCCACAGCAGGAGTCCCCCGACTCCAGCGGCACCAGCGATCCCCGAATCGGGACGATGGTGTGTCCCGCCGCCTGTGCCAAGCCGTAGCCCTCCCCGGTGGAGCCGGTGCGGGGATAGGAAGCCCCGCCTGTGGCAAGAATCAGCGCCTTACAGTCTCTATATTCCCCGCCTTTCTCCATATGCACAGCGGCAAGCCGCCCCTCTTGGACAACGAGGCCGGTCACCCGATCCCGCCGGATCTCAACCCCTTGGCGGCGCAGCTCAAAAAACAGCGCGTCTACGATATCGGCGGCTTTGTCGGATACAGGGAACACCCGATTCCCCCGCTCTGTTTTCAGCTTCACACCCAAGCCCTCGAAAAAAGCCATGGTGTCCGCCGGGCCAAAACGGTCAAAGGCACTGTAAAGGAATTTACCATTGCGGGGAATGGACGCCATCAGCCCATCCCGCCCACAGTTATTGGTGAGATTACACCGGCCCTTCCCGGTAATGTACAGCTTGCGCCCCACTTTCTCGTTGGGTTCCAGCAGCAGCACTTCCGCCCCGGACCGGGCAGCGGTAATGGCGGCCATCATGCCTGCCGCGCCGCCCCCGGCCACCACCACCCTATTTGTCCTCATACTCCACCTTTTCGTACACCTGATATTCGTCCCAAATGCTCTCCAGCCGGTTAAACGTGGCGGTGACCTCATCGGATTTCTTTCTACCCACCGCCACGATCAGCGCGTTGATGACGGACAGCGGCGCCACCAGCGAATCCACAAAGGATGCCATATCGCTTTTTGCCAGCAGGCGGAAGTTTGCCGTATCATACAGGGGTGACATCTCGCTGTCGGTAATTGCGATTACCGTGGCGCCCTGGTCCCGGGCAAACTCCATGGCCCGGACGGACCGGGTGGAATAGCGCGGAAAGCTGATTCCAATCACCACGTCGTCTTTTCCCACCCGGAGCATCTGTTCAAACATCTCGCTGGCCAAGCTGGTCTGCACCTGCCGCACATCGTCAAAAATCAGCTTAAAATAGAACGTGAGAAAATCAGACAGCGCCGCCGATGAGCGCACTCCCAAAACATAGATGCGCCGCGCCCCCACAATGGCGTTCACCGCTGCCGCAAAATCCTCCCGGTTCAGCTCGTTCAGGGACATGCGCAGCTTCTCAATGTCTGACTGCACCACCTTGTCCAGAACATCCTGGGTTCCCAGCCGGTCATAGGACACCTCAATGCGCTGCACAGTGGTGAGCTTGCCCCGGATCATCTCCTGCATGGCCTTCTGCATGGCGGGGTAACCGTCGTAGCCCAGCTCGGCAGCAAAGCGGACCACCGTAGACTCGCTGGTATGAACCGCCTGCCCCATCCGGGCGGCGGTCATAAAGGCGGCCTTATCGTAGTTATCCAGGATATAGCGCCCAATCAGCTTCTGGCTTTTGGAAAAGGTGGCCATTCTGCTCTGAATCGTGGTCAAAATGTCACGGCTCATAGTGCTGCAACCCTACTCTCTTTCTAGCCTCCGCAGGGAAATTCCTGCGCCCAATAGGTGTATCATACCGTTTTGCCCCGGAAATTGCAAGGGTTTTGAAGCAATTTCCCACTATTCCCGCAGCGCCCGCAGCTCTTCCATGGTAAGGGGCCGCCATCGGCCCGGCCTCAGACCGTCCAGCAGCAGCTTCCCCTCCCTCACCCGCCGGAGCCGTTCCACCTTCAGCCCGGCGGCGGCGCACATACGGCGCACCTGCCGGTTTTTCCCCTGGTGGATCACCACGTTAAGGGTGCGCTCCCCCGTCCGCTCCACCCGGTCCGCAGTAAGAAGCTCCCCTCCGTCCGCCACCGGGGCCGACAGGATCGGTATGGCCCGGTCCACATCCCCGGACACCCACACCTGGTACTCCTTTTCCACCCCATGGGAGGGATGGGTGAGCTTGTGGGTCAGCGCCCCGTCGTCTGTGAGCAGCAGCAGCCCCTCTGAATCCATATCCAGCCGCCCTACCGGCCACACTCGGGCGGGGCAGTCCGCCACCAGCTGCGCCACTGTTTTTCGTCCCTTTTCGTCGGACAGGGTGGTGACATAGCCCCGGGGCTTGTTCAGCATCAGGTAGGTATATCCTGCCGGAGCCTCCAGCGGCAGGCCGTCCACCTCCACCCGGTCCCGGCTGGGATCGGCTTTTTCCCCTAGCCGGGCGGTTTTCCCATTCACCGTCACCCGCCCTGCCTGTATGTACTCCTCCGCCCGGCGGCGGGAGCAAATCCCCGCCGCCGACAGCAGCTTTTGCAGCCGTTCCTCCATTACCGATACCTCTTCCCGCTTATTATGCCGCGCCCCACAGCCGCTGCCACCAGTCCAGCGGCTCCCGCACGTCCAGCTGCGCTCCATTTTGGGCCGCCAGATCCGTCCGGGCTACAATTTCGCCGTCTTTTTTCCACACCGCCTCGCCAACCGGCGTCCCTGGCGCAAAGGGGGCCTGGACAGATGAATCCAGCTTCACCTCCATGGTCAGCGCCTCCCCCTCTTTCAGGGGATAGCCCACCTCATCCGCCGCCACTGCCGCCACGCTGGGGATAAGGCTGCCCCTTACCGCCACCGCCCCCAGTGTCTCGCCCTTTTGGCAAAGCCCCTGCCGGGGATAGGTTTGAAATCCATAATCCATCAGCTTACAGTGATCGTTCCAGTCGTCCCCATCGTTTAAGGTAACGCAGATAAGGGTCTGGCCGTCCCTGGTGGCTGCGGACACCAGGGTTCGGCCCGCCTTTTCGGTAAACCCGGTTTTCATCCCCACGCATCCCTCACAGCGCCAAAGCAGCTTATTATGGTTGACGAAGGTGCGGCTTCCAATTGTGACGGACCGGGTGGCGCAGATCTCCGCCACCGTCTCATTTTTCAGGCACGCCTGGGCAAGCAGCGCCATATCGTAGGCGGTGGAGTAGTGGTTGTCGTCGTTGAGCCCGCTGGGGTTGGCAAAGGAGCTGTTTTTCATCCCCAGCTCCGCCGCCTTTTGGTTCATCATCGCCACAAAATCCGCCTCGCTCCCCGCCGTGTGGCAGGCGACGGCCATAGCCGCGTCGTTTCCCGACTGAAGCAGCAGGCCGTACAGCAGTCCCCGCAGGGTGATCTCCTCCCCCGCCTTCAGATAGATGGACGAACCCTCGCTGCCCAGCCACTCCCCTTTGACGCTCACTACTTCATCCAAGTCCCCCGCCTCCTCCACCGCCACCAGGGCGGTGAGCAGCTTCGTGGTGCTGGCGATGAGCCGGGGCTGGTGGATGTTGTGTTCATAGAGCACCCGGCCGCTGGATGCGTCCATAAGGATAGCGCTGGACGCGTGGGAGCCCACGCCATAGGCCGGGGGACATGCGGCGGACAGCAGCAAAGCGGCGGCGAGCACAACGGTCAATTTTTTCACAAAAAGGTCACTCCCATCTGAATGGTCAGATGGGAGTAGTATGGCCTTGACCACCCGGCCTTATCCGGGCGCGGGGTTACAGGGCTTCTCCCCCGCTCTCCCCGGCGGTTTTTTTGTCTATATAGCCGGTGACCCGCTCAAACATTTCCGGCACCAGGTCCACCACCCGGCTCACAGTGTCCCCCGGCGGGGGCGCCACGGGCAGCAGCCGTACGCAGCCGTCCTTCACCACCAGGAACGCGATGGGGATCACGCTCACCCCGGCCCCCGCGCCGCCGCCGAAATTCTTGGGCACATTCTGGGTCTTGCCGAAGTCGGAGCCGCCGGTGGCAAAGCCGAAGGACAGCCGGGATACCGGGATCAGGGTTACCCCGTCCTGGGTGACGATGGGCTGGCCCACCACGGTGTTAGCGTCCACCATCTCCCGGATCTTGTCCATGGTGGTGTGAAGCACTTCATTGATGGGATGGTTGTTTTCACTCATGACTCAATGCCTCCTGTTTTTTTCTAGGGGTCCTTCCGCTTTTGATCCAAGTAACCAGCGCTTTCACGCCGTAGTGCACACCCAGCGTTACAATCTGACCCACCGTCAGGGTGACGGCGGCCCGGGCCTCTACCATCGGCTCTGTGATGCCGTAATCCAAGCCGATTTGGAACGAGTGGCGCTTTACCTTAAAATTATTGTCCAAAATGGGCCAGAGCATACCCACCGCCGCATTTGCCCTGCCGTAGCTCAAAGCGGCGGCGGCGGGATCCGTGCCGCCCCAGACCAGCTCCAACTCCAAATCATCCACGCGTATCTTCCGCTTCAGCGCCCCGCAGGCCTGTCCCATCACCGGCAGCAGCTTCATGAGCCGGGAAAGTGTGCCCGGCTTATCCTCTTTGGGCTTTGGGGGCTCTTTTTTGTGCCCCTCCGCCGCCGGCGGTTTCCCCTTTTCTTTTTTCTTTTTTTGCTTCCTGGCCCTCGGCTTCCAATTTCCTTCTGATTCTTTTGCGGCGGGGAACAGCTGGAGCTTTACCGGCCCCATCAGAAGGTATATGAACAGCCCCGCCCGCCCATAGCTCACCCTGCCGCCGATGCGCACCAGAGAAAAAAGCCACAGCACCAAAAGGATCGCCAGCAGCACCTTCAAAAAGGTCATGCCTCCCCCTCCCCGTCCGGCGGTTCAGGGGCGGGCCCGCCCTCCGCTTCCCGCAGGCGGCGCAGGGCAGACTCCATTTCCATGGTGAGCTGAAGGTCTTCCTGACTGGCGCAGGCCAGATTGGGCAGATCCTCCAGAGAGGCAAGGCCAAAGGAGCGCAGAAAATCCTTGGTGGTTCTAAACTGCATAGGCCGCCCCGGCACCGCCAGACGGCCCGCCTCCCGGATCAGCCCCCGCTCCAGCAAAAGCCCCACGGTGTATGAGCTGTCCACCCCCCGGACCTGCTCAATATAGGCCCGGGTCACCGGCTGGAAATAGGCGATGATGGCCAGCACCTCCAACGCGGGCTGGGACAGCTTGGAGGGCTTGCGGTTTTCCAGCGCCTTTCGGACATACCCAGCCTGCTCCGGCGCGGAGCACATCTGCCAGCTGTTCTCCAGCCGCACCAGCCGGATGCCCCGCCGTTCATAGCTGTAATGGTCCGCCAGGCGCTGGCACACGCTGTCCACCGTCTCCCGGTCCTGCCCCAGGGTAAGGCACAGCCGCTCCACACCCATAGGGTCCCCCGCCGCAAATAGGATGCCCTCAATGGCGCTCTCCAGCTCTTTTAATTCCATGTGGGGCGTCCTCCTTTTGTGTTGTTATCCTGCGCATGCCCGCGGCTGGGCTTTTGTCCTCTCCCCGCTCCATCCGAGCTTGTTCGCTGCGGCTCCGCGCTTCTTCTTGTCACGCTGCGCCTGCTCACCGCGCGCGGCTTCACTCCGTCTCGGACAAAACCCGCCGCCGCTGCACGGCGGCCGGGCTTTTGTCCTCTCCCCGCTCCATCCGCGCTGTTCGCTGCGGCTCCGCGCTTCTTCTCAATAACTCTCCACCGTCACGTCCACGTCCTCCGGCAGGCCATCGACGGTACTGGTTACGGTACAGTCCTCCGCCGTCCCTGCCAGATGAATGCGGTTGGCCTTGCACAGCTCCAAAATAGCTAAAAACGTGGCCACTACCTCGGACCGGCTCCGGCTGGTTTTGAACAGCGCCTTAAACCGGGCCACGCCGAACTGGATGAGCCTGTCCAATATGGACCGGGCCTTGTCCGCCACCGGATAGGGCTCCCGGCCTACAATACCCTCAAAGGCCGCCGCCAGCGGGGGCAGCTTATTGTCCGTCCGGGCCAGCACCGAGCGGATCGCCGTCAAGATATCTCCCTTGTCATGGACGTACTGGTAGGCATTTTCTGCCTTTACCGGCTCCGGCTGCTTGGGGAGGTAGTCCCTGCCGAATTCATACCGTCCATTGAGCTCCTCCGTCACGTCCTTGATCTTCACATAGGTCTCCTGGCTCTTGTGCTCCTCCAGGGCAGCCATCAGCTCTTCCATCTCGCTCATAGCCACCTCGTCGTCAATGGACAGCAGCATCCGGGTTTTAATATAGACCAGGTGGGCCGCCATGGTGACGAACTCGCTGGCCACCTCCAGATTCAGCTCCTCCCGCTGGGCCATCCACGCCAGGTACTGCTCCAGCAGCTCGGAGATCTGGATATCCCGGATCTCAATTTTATTTTTGCTCAGCAGGTGAAGGATCAAATCCAGGGGGCCGTCAAAGTCCTCCATATCCTCCTGCTTGGCCTTCACCACCTTGTCCAGGTGGTAGATCGGGGCTTCCATGGCTCCCCTCCCTTCCATAACAGGAATATTATAGCAAATTCTTTCGCAAAAAACAAGGGATAGTATTTCCGTACGGCAGGTTCAGCCGATTACTGCAACCCCTTTATCTCTCTCCATTCTGTTTCCAGGATTGCCATCAAAATATCATCCGCATATTCTCCCCCGCTTTTGACCGCGTCGCGCAGCACCCCTTCCCTCTTGAACCCGGCCTTCAAATACGCCCTTTCCGCCCTGGGATTAAAGGAATATACGTCCAGCTCCAAGCGGTGCAGCTTTAATTCTTCAAAGGCAAAATCACGGGTCGTCTCTATCATCCAAGTCCCGATTCCTTTTCCTCTCTCGGTCGCCTGGTAAATGCCGATGCGAAAATTTGCACACCGCAAATCCCAGTCAATCTCATTGATTACACTCTCCCCAATGATGTCGCCGTCAGGGGAAATCACCAGGAAAAAATACCGGCTGCCGTCCTCAATTGACTTCATAAAGAAGGAGACCACTTCCTCTTTGGAAAAGCTCTCCTTGCAGCCCGTCAATCTGGCCACCTCCGGGTCCAAGGGATCATAATTCTGGGCATAGTATCTTTCCGCGTCATCCGGCCTCGCCAGCCGCATAATATAGCCGCCCTTGCCCCATTGCCGCTCTGCCTTCATTGCCATCCCCTATCCATTCAGCTTTTCCAGCGCCGCCTTTGCCGCCATCTGCTCCGCTTCCTTCTTGGTCCGCCCCACGCCCGATCCGATCACCTTCCCATCCACCGACGCCTCCATCTCAAAGCTGCGGCAGTGGTCCGGGCCGCTCTCCCGCGCCAGGCGGTATGCCACCGCAGCCCCCGGCGTGCGCTGCACCAGCTCCTGGAGCGCGGTCTTGTAGTCCCGGTCTGCGGCCTTTTCCTGCTCCTTGTCCAAAATCAGCCAGCGGATGATGGGCCGCACCGCCTCCATCCCCCCGTCCAAATAGACGGCGGCCAGCATGGCCTCGGTGGCGTCCGCCAATATGGAGGGCCGTTTCCGGCCCCCTCCCGCGTCCTCCCCCTTGCCAAGGCGGAGGTAGCGGCCCAGCTCCAGCCCCTTGGCCGCCTCGTGGAGGCTCCCTTCACACACCAGGGCGGCGCGGGTCCGGGTCAGCTCCCCCTCGGGCATGTCCGGGTGCTCGTGGAACAGATAGTCCGCCACCACCACCCCCAGCACGGAGTCGCCTAAAAATTCCAACCGTTCGTTGCTGGTCAGCCCCTCCCCCCGGTGCTCGTTGGCGTAGGAGCTGTGGGTCATGGCGTGTCCCAGCAGCCCCCGGTCCCGGAAGCGGTAGCCCAGTTTTTTCTCCAGCTCGTCCATAAATATCCCCCACCACGGAAAAAGCCCCGCCTCGGCGGGGCTTTTTCTCTCAGAATTGTAAGCTCAGAAGCTGTACGAATAACCGAAGTATTCAGATTCGCGAGCCAAAATTGCCAGTAGCAAGGCGAAAAATCGCGGGAATACTTTGTGTATTTCAAGATTTTTCAACGCAGCCTGCGGCAGTTTTGGCCGTAACGCTGGGTGTTGAGGCTATTGGTACAGCTTCTCAAATATCCAAGTGCTCCTGCATGTATTTGTACAGGTCGCCCACGGTCACGATGGATTCAATGTCCTCGCTGTCCATCTCCTCCATGCCGAACTCCTCCTCCAAGGCCATGGACAAATCCATCAGGTCCACAGAATCCGCGCCCAGGTCGTCCACAAAGGCGGAGTCGGCAGTGACCGTCTCAGGGTCTACGCCGAATTGCTCGGCGATCAGCTTACACAATTTTTCGAACATTTTGAGCAGCTCCTTTATGTTGCTTTAATCATCATCATAATAGGGGCTTTGCGGCCCACTGTCAATAGTATTTTTGACAATTTTTTTGTCGCGTCATTCCCCGCTTCCGTCAGCGGCGGCAGAGCGGGCGGTCAGGCGCATATGCTCCACATTTTCCGTGATGTCCTCCACGATGCCGGAGCGGCTGAACTCCACCGCCTGGCGGATGGCGTTCTTCATGGCGTAGCCGTTGGACGAGCCGTGGGCCTTGATCACCGGCCGGGAAATGCCCAGCAGCGCCGTGCCCCCCACCTCGTTGGCGTCCAGCAGCTTTTTAAAGTCCCGCAGTCCGTCCTTCATCAGCAGGGCCGCAATCTTGGTCTTGAAATTTTTCATGAACATCTTCTTCATCTCACGGCTGAGAAACAGTCCCGCGCCCTCCACCGCCTTGAGGAAGATATTTCCCGAATACCCGTCCGACACGATCACGTCCACGGCGCCCTCCACCGCTTCCCGGGCCTCCACATTGCCCACAAAGTTGAGGCGGCCCTCCTCCTTGGCCTTCTGAAGCAGCTGGTACGCCTCCCGCTGGAGGCCGGTTCCCTTGGAGGGCTCCGCGCCAATGTTCAGCAGCCCCACCCGGGGCTCGGGCCGTCCCAGCACCCGCTCCGCGTAATAGCTGCCCATGAAGGCGAACTGAAGCAGAAATTCCGGCGTGCCCTCGGCGGTGGCCCCGCAGTCAATGAGCACCGAACCGCCCCCCCCGGTGGGCACCACCGGGGCCATCGCCGCCCGGCGGATCCCCTTAATGCGCTTTACCAAAAGCGTCGCCCCGGACAGCAGCGCCCCGGTGGAACCGGCGGACACAAAGGCATCCCCCTCCCCGCTTTTGAGCAGGTTCAGCCCCACAGTGAGCGAGGAGTCCTTTTTCTCCTTAAATGCGGTGGCGGGGTTGTCGCACATCTCCACCACCTGGTCGGCGTGGGTGATGGACAAGCCCTGGGGCAGCTCGGCTACCCCTTGCTCTTGGAGCGCCTCCAGAATGTCCTCTCCCCGGCCCACCAGCACCACTTCCACGCCGTACTCCTTGATTGCCTGCAAAGCGCCCTGTACCGGCGCCTGGGGCGCATTGTCCCCGCCCATTGCGTCCACGATAATGCGCATTCCGTCGGCCTCCTTCTATAGTCTCTCTCTCAGTTTGTCCACCAGCTCCAGCGAACGGCTGGACAGCTGCGCGTTTTTATTGCGCTTGCCCTTTACCCTGTGGTCCAGGGGGGGCATGATGCCGAAATTGATGTTCATAGGCTGAAAATCGGTAACGCTCTCATTGCTCACGTACCGGGCCAGCGCCCCGATGGCGGTCTCCCGGGGAAAGTCCAGCGGCTCCTGTCCCAGCAGGCGGCGGGCCAGCTCCACCCCCGCTAAAAACCCGGAGGCGGTGGACTCCACATACCCCTCCACCCCGGTGATCTGCCCGGCAAAGGCGATGCGCTCATTCCCCCGCACCCGATAATAGCGGTCCAGCAGCCGGGGCGAATCCAAATAGGTATTGCGGTGCATCACCCCATAACGCACATACTCGGCATTTTTCAGCGCCGGGATCATGGAGAATACCCGCTTCTGCTCCCCCCACTTCAAATGGGTTTGGAAGCCCACCAGATTGTACAGCGTCCCCTGGGCGTTGTCCCGGCGCAGCTGCACCACGGCATAGGGCTCCCGCCCGGTCTTCGGGTCGGGCAGTCCCTTCGGCTTCAGCGGCCCAAAGGCCAGGGTCTGCACCCCACGCCTTGCCATCACCTCCACCGGCATACAGCCCTCAAACACGTTTTTGTCCTCAAAGCCGTGAACCTCCGCCTCCTGGGCGGCGCACAGCTCCCGCCAAAAGGACCGGTACTCCTCCTCGGACAGCGCACAGTTGATGTAGTCCGCCGTCCCCCTGTCGTACCGGGAGGCAAACCAGGCGTGATCCATATCAATGCTGTCAAAGGTGACGATGGGGGCCGCCGCGTCGAAAAAATTCAGGCGGCGGTTCTCAGGAAACAGCCCGGCAATGGCCTGGGACAGGGCATCCGAGGTCAGCGGCCCGGAGGCGACCACCACCTCTCCGTCCGGGATGGCCGCGGCCTCCCCCTGGGCAATTGTGATATTGGGATGGTTGCGCACGGCGGCGGTGACGGCGGCGGAAAATCCCTCCCGGTCCACCGCCAGGGCGCCCCCCGCCTCCACCCTCGTCTGGTCGGCGCAGCGCAAAATCAGCGAGCCGCACCGGCGCAGCTCCTCCTTGAGCAGTCCCACGGCGTTCTCCAGCTGATCCGAGCGCAGGGAGTTGGAGCACACCAGCTCGGCAAAGCCGGGGCTGTGGTGGGCGGGGGTCATTTTGTGGGGCTTCATCTCGCACAGCCTGACGAAAATTCCCCGCTGGGCCAGCTGCCAGGCGGCCTCGCATCCGGCCAATCCTGCGCCAATGACGGTTACACACATGGGCATCATCCTTCTGCGCGTTTCACGTGAAACGCAAGTTCTATTTTAAGGAGCATTTGTTCGTAGCGTTTTGCGCCGTATTCCATCTGTTCCACATACATTCACATGCGCAGCACGGAATCCGCACCTTCCGGCCCGCCATGGACAGGGCTAGGCTATCACTCCGCCGCCGTTTTCTTGGTCTTTTTGGCCGCTGCGGCCTTTTTTGTTGTGGTTTTCTTAGAGGCCGCAGCCTTTTTCACCGTTGTGGTCTTGGGGGCAGCCGCTGTTTTCTTTGCCGCCGTTTTTTTCGCCCCGCCCTTCCCGGCCGTGGGCTTCTTTTCGGCGCTTTCGCCCTCCGCCGCGTCCTGGGTCTTTTTCTTAAAGCCGCCCCGCTTATCCTCCGGCAAAAAGTTGGAGCAGTCTGGATTGATGCAGAAGGGCCGCTTGAAGCCCCGTCCGGACAGCTTGAACATGGTCCAGCCGCAGATGGGGCAGTTGTCCTTGACCGGCACCTCCCAAGTCATGAAATCACACCGCTTGGCCTCCACCTTGCTGTTCAGGTGCTCACAGCAGTAATAGGTGTACTGCTTGTTATTCTTTTTGCTCACGCCGGTGCGCTTGACCAGACGCCCCCCGCACTTAGGGCACCGCCCGGGCATTTCCACCACCAGCGGCTTGGTGAAGGTGCACTCCGGCCAGCCAGGACAGGCCAAAAACCGTCCAAACCGGCCCATTTTCACCACCATTTTCCGGCCGCACAGGTCACACACCTCGTCCGATTCCTCATCAGGCACCTTAATGCGCTCCCCGTCCAGCTCGTTCTCCGCCTTCTTCAGCTCCGCGTCAAAGCCGTTGTAGAACTCGCCCAGCACCTGCTTCCACTGGGCCTCACCAGCCTCCACCTTGTCCAGACGGCTCTCCATCTGGGCGGTGAAGTCCGTGTCCACGATGTCGGGGAATTTCTCCTTCATCAGCCCGGTGACCACCTCGCCCAGGGGGGTGGGGCGCAGGTACTTGCCCTCCTTCACCACGTACTGCCGGTCGGTGATGGTGGAGATAGTGGGGGCATAGGTGGACGGACGGCCCACCCCCTTCTCCTCCAGCGCCTTGATGAGGGTGGCCTCGGTGAACCGGGCGGGGGGCTGAGTGAAATGCTGGCCGGGGGTCAGTCCGTTCAGCTTCAGCGCCTCCCCCTCCTTCAAATCGGGCAGGGGCGATTGGGGCGCTTCCTCGTCCTCATCCCGGCTCTCCTCGTAGACTGCCGTAAAGCCATTAAACTTCACAGAGGAGTGGCTGGCCCGAAAACGATAGCCTGCCGATTCCACCTCAATGGTTACGCTGTCATACACCGCACCCGCCATCTGGCAGGCCAAAAAACGGCTCCAAATCAGCTTGTACAGCCGGTATTGGTCGGCGGTTAGGCTCTTCTTCAAATCCTCCGGGGTGAGGTTCACGTCGGAGGGGCGGATGGCCTCGTGGGCGTCCTGGGCGCCGCCCTTGGACTTGAACCGCCTGGTCTTTTCCGGGTAATACTGCTTGCCGTAGCGGCTCTGGATAAAGGTTCTTGCCGCCGACAGCGCCTCCTCAGACAGCCGCAGGGAATCGGTACGCATATAGGTGATAAGGCCCACCGTGCCCACGCCCTGGATGTCAATGCCCTCATAGAGCTGCTGGGCGATGGACATGGTGCGCTTGGGGATCATGTTCAGCTTCCGGGACGCCTCCTGCTGGAGGGTGGAGGTGGTGAAGGGAGGCGCGGGGGAGCGGTGCTTATCCTGGCGCTTCACGCCGGATACTGTGAAGGGAGAATCCTTCACAGTATCTACGATGCCCTGAACCTGTTCCCCGCTGGTCAGCTCCATCCGCTTTTCCCGGCCATAGAACTCCGCCTGGAACCCTCCCAGATTGGGGGCGACCCGGGACAGGGCCGCGGTGATGGACCAGTACTCCTGGGGGGCAAAAGCCCGGATCTCCGCCTCCCGCTCCACCGCCAGCCGGGTGGCCACCGACTGCACCCGCCCCGCAGACAGGCCCCGGCGGATCTTCTTCCACAGCAGGGGTGAGAGCTGGTAGCCCACAATGCGGTCCAGCACCCGCCGGGCCTGCTGGGCGTCCACCAGATCCTGGTCAATGTCCCGGGGATTGGCGATGGACTCCTTGACCACCTTCTGGGTGATCTCGTTAAAGGTGACCCGGCAGGTCTTCTCCTTGGGCACCCCCAGCACACTTTGCAGGTGCCAGGAGATGGCCTCCCCCTCCCGGTCAGGGTCGGTGGCCAGATAGATCCTGTCGCTGGCCTTGGCGGATTTGCGCAGCTCGCGGATCACGTCCGCCTTGTCCTTGATGTTCTCGTAGTCCGGCTCAAAGGTGGACACGTCCACCCCCAGCTTGCTTTTTGGCAGATCCCGGATGTGCCCCATGGAAGCCTTTACCTCGAATCCGGGGCCCAGATATTTCCCGATGGTTTTCGCCTTGGCGGGCGACTCCACGATGACCAAATTTGTGTTTGCCATGTTCCTCAACTACTCCATTTTCAATTTGACGGCGGCCCGGAACCGCTTGCCGCTCTCCTCCGCCGCGTATCCCTGGATTTGCAGCACCGTGAGGGCGGACAGCACCCGCCGGGCGGGAATCTGGGTGCGCTCCACCAGGTCGTCCGCCTGGAGCGTCCCTCCATCCAGCGCCAGCAACACCGCGCGCTGGTCGTCCGTCAGCTTTTCCTTGCAGTCCGCCCAGCGCAGGTACACCACGTCCTCCTTGGGCGGCTTTTCCTTTGCCCTGCGAGCCTCCCGCGCCTCTGGGGCGGTGGCTGCCGCCCCCTCCAGCCGCTGCTCCGCCGCCGTCTGCGGCAGGCAGGCGCTTTGGCCCAGCCGCAGCCGGCCGGGAAACCTGTCCGCAAACTCGCACAGCACATCGTCCGCCTCCATGATGAGCTTGGCGCATCCCTCCTGGATCAGGCGGTTGACGCCCTCGCTCTGAGGGGCGCCGATGGGCCCCGGAACGGCGAACACCTCACGGTTTTGGTCCAGCGCATGGTTCACGGTGAGCAGCGTACCGCTGGCCCGGGCGCTCTCCACGGCGATAACCCCCACAGACAGTCCGCTGATGATGCGGTTTCGGACAGGAAAATGCCCGCCCGCGTGGTCTGTCCCCGGCGGGTATTCGGAAACCAGCGCCCCGACAGCCGCCACATCCTCATAGAGATCCTTATGATAAGCGGGATACACGCGGTCTATTCCACCCGCCAGCACAGACACCACCGGCCCGCCCACTTTCAACGCTCCACGAACAGCGGAGGCGTCGATACCCTGTGCCATGCCGGTGACCACCAGCGCGCCCTTTCGGGTCAAATCGGCGGACAGCTTCATCGCCGCCTGGACGCCGTAAGGCGTGGCCTGCCGGGAGCCCACCATGCCGATGGCCGCCTCGTTATCAAAGGCAAACTGCCTCCCCTTCCAATACAGCACCAAGGGCGGCTGGGCAATGGCCTTGAGCCGCTCCGGATAGGCGGCGTCCTGAAGAGTAAGCAGCTGGATGCCGTACCGCTCACAGTCACCCAGCACCACATCGGCCTGATCCAGCGACTTATTCATCAGGGAGCGGATGGTGGCGTCAGGCAGACCGCCCACCATCCGATATGCCTCCTCATCGGCTGCATGAACCAGCTCCGGGGTTCCGAAGCGCTCCAGCACCCGCATGGCGTTCTGCCCCGCCAGCCCCTTGCGGAGGGTCAGCCAGATCCAGTGCTTCAAATTGGACATATCCGGGCCTCCTCCCTGCATGTTAATCGTTTCGCGCCATCTCCCACAGCGCCACCGACGCTGCCACCGCAGCATTCAGCGACTCGCACCGATCCCGCATAGGGATTTTGACGGTTTTCCAGCAGCGCTCCAGCGCCTCCTGGGATACCCCCCTGCCCTCGCTGCCAATGACCACCGCCGCCCTGTCCAGGGAGACATCCCGCACGTCCGCAGTGTCCTCCCGAAGAGCGGCGGCGTACAGGGGGACGCCCGCCTGGGCCAGCCGCTCAGCCGCCTCCTCCAGCGAGCACTCGTACACCGGCAGGCGGAATACCGCCCCCATGGTGGCCCGCACCGTCTTAGGCCCCCACGGGTCGGCGCAGCCGCCGCACAAAATGAGCCCATCCGCCCCAAAGGCGTCGGCAGTGCGCCAGATTGTACCTACATTGCCCGGGTCCTGCACCCCGTCCAGCAGCAGATATCGTCTCCCAGCCAGCCGGTCAGGTACTGTCAAGCTTTTCCCTTTACAGATAAAAACGATCCCCTGGGGGCTCTGCGTATCCGCGATGGAGGCCAGCAGGACATCCCCCACCTCCGCCACCCGGACCTGGGCGGGCAGCTCCGGCAGGGGCACGCCGGCGGCACAGATCACCGCCTCCAACTCCCCGCCCCAGCGCAGGGCCTCGCACAGCAGCTTGGGGCCCTCGGCGGCAAAGGCCCCCTCCGCCCGGCGGAAGGCCCGGCGGCTGTTCAGCTTCCGCACCCGGCTGAGCAGGGGATTTGTTCTGCTGGTAATGATCTCCCGCCCCATAGCATCCCCCTCTTTCCCAACGCGCAAAAGCATACCGGCTGCTGTGCCGGTATGCTTTTGGGGCAGTTTCTTAATCCAGCGGCTTCATGGTTGGGAAGAGCAAAACCTCCCGGATGGAATCATTGTTGGTGAGGAGCATAACACAGCGGTCTATGCCGATGCCCATGCCGCCCGTGGGGGGCAGGCCGTATTCCAGGGCGGTAATATAGTCCTCGTCCATCATGCCCGCCTCGTCATCCCCGCGGGCGCGCATCTCCACCTGCTTCTGGAAGCGCTGGCGCTGGTCGATGGGGTCGTTGAGCTCGGAGAAGGCGTTGCCCATCTCGCTGCGGCAGATAAACAGCTCAAAGCGCTCGGTGAGCCGGGGGTCCTTGGGGGAGCGCTTGGCCAGGGGGGACACGTCAACCGGGTGCATGGTGATGAACGTGGGCTGAATCAGCTTCTCCTCCACCCGCTGGTCGAACACCTCGTACAGGGCGTTGCCCCAGGTCTTGTCGGCGGTTTCGGGCAGCTCCACGCCGATGGACTTGGCGGCGGCCACCGCCTCTTCATCTGTGCCCATCGCCATAAAGTCCAGGCCGGTATACTGCTTTACCGCCTCGTACATGGGCAGGCGGGGCCAGCCCGGGGTGAGGTCGATGTCCTGCCCCTGCCACTGGAGCTGGTAGGTGCCCAGGATCTTCTGGGCGGCGGAGGTCAGCAAATCCTCGAACAGGTCCATCATATCGTTGAAGTCGGCGTAAGCCTGGTAGAGCTCAATAGTGGTGAACTCCGGGTTGTGCCGGTTGTCCATCCCCTCGTTGCGGAAAATGCGGCCCATCTCGTACACCCGCTCCAGCCCGCCCACGATGAGCCGCTTCAAGGGCAGCTCGGTGGCGATGCGCATGTACATGTCGATATCCAGGGTATTGTGGTGGGTGATAAAGGGCCGCGCGGTGGCGCCGCCGGAGATGGTGTTGAGTACCGGGGTCTCCACCTCCATATAGCCCCTTGCGTCCATAAAGTCCCGCACATGCTTGATAAACTGGGAGCGGATGACAAAGTTCCGCTTCACATCCGGGTTCATGATGAGATCCACATACCGCTGGCGGCAGCGGGTCTCCACATCGGTAAGGCCGTGGAATTTCTCCGGCAGGGGCAGCAGGGACTTGGACAGCAGGGTGACGGTCTTCGCTTTAATGGAGATCTCCCCCCGCTTGGTGCGGAATACCTCCCCCTCAACCCCCACGATATCGCCGATATCATACTTTTTAAAGGCTGCCAGCGCCTCCTCTCCCACGTCGTCAATGCGGACATAGAGCTGGATGCGGCCAGCGCCGTCCTGAAGGTCGGAGAACACCGCCTTGCCCATGCCGCGCTTGCTCATCAGGCGGCCGGCCAGCCGGACGCCCTGCCCCTCCATCTCTTCAAAGCGCTCCTTAATTTCATCGCTGTGATGGGTGACATCAAACCTGGTGATGACGAAGGGGTCCTGCCCCTGCTCCCGCAGGGCGGCCAGCTTGTCCCGCCGGACCTGAAGCAGCTCGGACAGGGAGGGCTCCTCCTGAACGGGCTGGTTATTAGTCTGATCAGACATGATCTTCTCTCCTTTGTATTGCAGCGCCGTCCTCACCGCTGGATGGCAACCACCTCATACTCAATATTGCCGGCGGGGGCCTCCACCACCGCCACCTCGCCCACGGCCTTGCCCAGCAGGGCCTTGCCGAAGGGGGATTCTTCCGAAATGCGCCCGTTCATGGGGTCGGCCTCCTGGGAGCCCACCACCTGGTAGGACTCCTCCTCGCCAGTGGCCACATCCTTCACTGTGATCCGGCTGCCCATGCGCACGGTGTTGGAGTTGTCGGCGCTCTCCTCAATGACCACATAGTTTGCCAGAATGTTCTCGAGCTCGGCAATGCGGGAATACAGCTTGCCCTGCTCATTTTTCGCCTCATCGTACTCGCTGTTCTCCGACAGGTCGCCGAAGGACCGGGCCTCCTTGATGAGGTCGGCCACCTCTTTCTCCCGCACGGTTTTGAGATACACCAGCTCTTGTTTCAGTTCCTCCAGACGCTCCGCGCTCAGCTTGTATTCCTTGGCCATGTCTGCCTCATCCTTTCTTCCCGCCCCCGGCGGACGCCGCAGATGGGCAAACAGGTCGCCTCATCACAGCGGTTTTATGGAATTATAGATATTTTATTTCCCTTTGTCAAGAGGTTCCGCGCAGCCTCCCCGCTTTTCCGCCGAAATCCTCCGCCGCGCCCACGCGCCGCCGTTATTTCTTGCGGGCCGCCGAGCGCTTCTTCTTCCTTCCGCCGCTGAGCACTCCCGCCAGCGCCCCGCCGCACAGACAGCCCGCCAGCTCGACCAGCGCCTGGCCGCCCAGCGCCAGCGCCTCGCTCATCAGCAGGCCCACCGCCAGTATGAGCAGATAGCACACCGCTCCCGCGGCCAGCCCGCCCAGCAGCCGCCGTGACTTCCACCGGACGCAGGCCAGCAGGCCCCCGGCAAAGCAGCCCAGCACGCACGCCGCCGCCGTCAGCTGGGGCGCCGCGCTGTCTTTCAGAATTCCCCTGGATACCGCCACCGCACCCAGCAGCAGCAGGATCAGCTCCACCCCCAGGGCCAGCAGGCCGCCCAGCGCCACCCCTGTGGCCATCTGCACGGCATTCATCCCCTGCGTCTCGCCTTTCCCCATAAAAAGCACCCCTTTTCACATGGTTTCTATACCATATGCAAAAGAGGTGCTTGTCATTCCTCAGCCTGCGAGGATCACTTGTCAGCCTTTTTGTCCGTCTTTTCGGGCGCGGGAGCCTCTTCGGTACTCTGGGTGCCCTTGCTGGAAATAGCCCACTTGGTAAACTCCACGCGAACGCGGTCCGCGCCGGTCTCCATCACTATGGTCTGCTCCTTCACGGCGCAGATGGTGCCCACCACGCCGCCAATGGTGGTGATCACATCGCCCACCTTCAGGCTGTTACGCATTTCGGCGGCGGCTTTTTTCTTCTTATTCTCCGGGCGGATCATCAGGAAATACATGGCCACCAGCATGACCACACAGAGAACCAGCGGCGAGAACAGCGACACGCCGCCGACGTCGGCGGCTGCGCCCGCAGACGCGGACAGAATATACATGATAATGGTTCCTCCTATGTCAAAATGTTTGCTTGCTCACGGCATTAAAAGCATTATAACGGAAAGACCTGGTAAAGACAAGCCCTTTTCAAAATAAAATTCACTCGGCCCGTCCCGCCAGACGCCGGGAGTATTCCCCACGGAAGCTGGAAAACTGCCTCGCGTCCAGCGCCTCCCTAATACGTCCGGCCAGTTCGTTGTAGAAATACAGGTTGTGCATCACCGCAAGCCGCATGGCCAGCATCTCCCCGGCCACGAACAGGTGGCGCAGATACGCCCTGGAAAAGTTTTGGCACACCGGACAGCCGCAGCGGGGGTCGATGGGCCGCTCATCCAGTTTAAAGCGCTCATTTTTAATGTTCAGTGCCCCGTCCCAGGTGAACAGCTTGCCATGGCGGGCATTGCGGGCAGGCATCACACAGTCGAAAAAGTCCACCCCCCGGGCCACCGCCTCAATGATGTTGGAGGGCGTGCCAACCCCCATGAGGTACCGGGGCTTGTCCGCCGGCATATGGGGCTCTACTGCCTCGATGATGGCGTACATCACCTCGGTGGGCTCCCCCACCGCCAGGCCGCCGATGGCGTAGCCGCCGCAGTCGATTTGGGCCGTCTGCTTCATGTGCCATACCCGCAGGTCCTCGTAGGTAGCCCCCTGGTTGATGCCGAAAAGCACCTGGCCGGGATTGACGCATTCCGGCTGCGCGCAAAGCCGGTCATGCTCCGCCTTGCAGCGCTCCAGCCAGCGCAGGGTGCGCTCACAGGACGCCTTGGCGTAATCATAGGGCGCGGGATTCTCCACGCACTCGTCAAAGGCCATGGCCACATCGCTGCCCAAATTGGACTGGATGCGCATGGACTCCTCAGGCCCCATAAAAATGCGCCTGCCGTCGATGTGGGAGGAAAAAGTGACCCCCTCCTCGGTGATCTTCCGCAGCCCCGCCAGCGAAAACACCTGGAACCCGCCGGAGTCGGTGAGCATCGGCCCCTCCCACCTCATAAACTTGTGCAGCCCCCCCATCTGCCGCACCACGTCGTCCCCGGGGCGCAGATGGAGATGGTAGGTGTTGGACAGCTCCACCTGACAGCCCAGCTCCTTTAAGTCAAAGGCGGACACCGCCCCCTTGATGGCCCCCTGGGTGCCCACATTCATAAACACCGGGGTCTGCACCGTTCCATGGGGACAGGTGAACTCCCCCCGCCGGGCCGCACCCTCGGTTTTGATCACTTGAAACATATCATTCTCCTCACAGTTTTCGATACCATGCCTTCGGCTCCGCCAATTGTGCTCTTCTCTCCATATTCTACCCGAATCCGCCCGCACCCGTCAAGCCCGGCGCTTAATTTCTTTCCTCCCTCCGGCGGAGGGCACAAAAGTTCCTTTTCTTTCAAAAAGAGCTATAGCAAATTTCCGCTGTATGTGATATGATAAAAAGGCATAAATTTCATTTTCTGGAGCGGAGAGGATTTTTCATGATGGAACAGATGGACAGGGCGCCTGCCCGTCAAAATTCAGAGCATCCCGGCCAGCTGGACGAGCTGAGGCAGGCCAACGCTGCGCTGTCGCGGGAGCTGGAGCGGCTGATACAGGAAAACTCTGCCCTGGAACAGGCGCTGGCCGACGCCCAAGCGGCAAATCAGGCCAAAAGCCGCTTTCTGTCCAACATGTCCCACGATATCCGCACCCCTATGAACGCCATTGTAGGTATGACCGCCATCGGCCTGGCCCACATCGACGAAAAGGCCCGGGTACACGACTGCCTGGGCAAGATCCAGACAGCCTCCTCCCACCTGATGAGCCTGGTTAACGATGTTTTGGACATGTCCCGCATTGACAGCGGCCGCATGGCCCTCAACGAGGAGCCCTTCTCCCTGGCGGATCTGGTCCACGATATTGCCGTTATCGTCCGCCCCCAGGCCGCCCAAAAAAACCAGTCCCTGCAAATCGGCATCGGGGATATCCTGGAGGAAAACCTGCTGGGCGACTCCCTCCGCCTGCGGCAGATTCTGGTCAATATCATCGGCAACGCGGTGAAGTACACCCAGGACGGCGGCCAAATCCAGGTCCGATTCTCCCAGTGCCCCGCGCCGGACCGGGACGGCCTGCCGACAGTGCGGCTGATTTTTTCCTGCCAGGACAACGGCATCGGCATGAGCCCCGAATTTCTCCAGCGTATCTTCCTCCCCTTCGAGCGGGTGAAGAGCAGCGCCGTCAACAAAATTGAGGGCACCGGCTTGGGTATGTCCATTGTCAAAAAGCTGGTGGACGCCATGGGCGGCGTCATCACCGTGGACAGCGAAGAAGGCAAGGGCAGCGTATTCCGCATTGACCTGCCCATGCTGCTCTCCCGTAAGGGGCACGATGCCTTTGCGTTCTCCACAGGGGCCGCTGTACTGGTGGCCGAGGGCCTGCCGGACCGGGCCGAGCAGATCATGGGCTGCCTGCGCGGCGCAGGTCTGGCACCCGTCCGCCTGGAGACCGGGCTGGCCGCCGTCACCCGGCTCACCGAGGCCCAGTATGAGGGGCATATGCCCTGCGCCCTGCTTCTGGGGCAGGAGCTGGCCGACATGCCGTCCTTGGACATGGCCTCCCACGTCCGCCAGCTGGCGGGGCCGGATTTCCCCATCATACTGGTGTCGGATCAGGACTGGGCCCAAATTGAATATCGCGCCGTCCGGGCGGGGATCAGCGCCTTTGTGCCCTGTCCCCTCTTCCCCAGCAAGCTGCTGGAAACCCTGTCCGCCCTCACCAGCGGGGCGGGCGCGGGCTCCCAGGCCGGCGGCAGCCGGGAAGACGACTACAGCGGCAGCCGTATTCTATTGGTGGAGGACAATGAGCTCAACCAGGAAATCGCCATGGAGCTGCTGGGTATGACCGGCGTCCAGGTAGACGCGGCGGGTGACGGCGCCCAGGCGCTTGACCTGTTCCAGCGTTCCCCAGAGGGCTGGTACGACCTCATTCTTATGGATATCCAGATGCCGGTGATGGACGGCTTCGAGGCCACCCGGCGCATCCGCGCCCTGCCCAGACAAGACGCGCAGGGCGTATGGATCGTGGCCATGACGGCCAACGCCTTTGTGGAGGATATCCGGCTGTCCCGGGCGGCCGGCATGAACGAGCACGTCTCCAAGCCGGTGGACGTAGACCGCCTGATGGACATTCTGCGCCGGCAGCTGAAGCCCCGCGAGCCCCGGCGCTGAGCAGTCCGGCCCCACGCGGCACAGGGAGGGATGAGCCATGCAGCCCTATCAAGAAGAATACATCGCCAACCTGCGGCAGATCGCCGATCTGACCCAATGGAAAAAGCCGGAGCAGACCTCCTTTGAGGAATACTGCGCCCATCTGCGCCACAGCGAAATCCAGGCCGCGCAGATGGCCAAGCGCAACGTAGAGCTGCTGCGAAGCTGCTTGTTCCCGGAGCTGGACGAGCTGTTTCAAGCGGATGCCGGTACGGTTTGTGAGCTGGAGGAGTTCTCCGCCCAGCTCTACGATGCCCGGCGGGAGCTGGACGTGGGCCTGTTCTGCCAGATCCGCCAGGCGCTTCTCACCCTGGCACGGCAGAAAAAAGACCGCGCCGCCATGGTCCGGCACCTGTACTGGCTGGGCATGGGGCGCAACTGCCTGTGCGGCAAGCTGGTGGGCATTCCTTTTGAAAATATCGCCAAATATATGACCCGGATGCGGCTGTACTTCACCGAGGCGGCGGCCTACCTCAAGTATTACGACCAGATTGAGGACATTGAAACCCGGGGGTATATTCTCCGCTCCCGGGCCAACATCGCTTTGGGGCAGTTCGCCTCCCCCGGTGAAAAGGTCCGGCTGATTAAGGGAACCCTTCAGATCCTACAGGATAAGGACTACCAGGAAAAGGCCCCCAGCCTCCCTTGGGACCGTTTCATCTATCTGACCCACCAAAACATGGCCTCCAGCATCTCCTACAGCCGGGAAAAGGTAATGACCCCCCAGGATATGGCCGATATCATGGAGTCCGCCTATATCGTCTATCAGCGCCGGTTTGAGGAGGAGGAGATGCAGGGCCGGCAGCCCCCCGCAAAATCCGCTTTTGCCTACCACGCCATCGAGTATTACTGCGGGCTTTATGATTTGGACACCCTTTTATCCAAAGCGGAGAGCCTGCTGGACGCCGCCGATCCTGCCGACTATTCCAATGACGGCATGTACAGCATGATCTCCCTGCCCGCCTTTTACGGCCAGTACCTCCAGCAGTATCCAGACCACATCCCCCGGCGCAAGGAATATGTGGAGGGCCTCTACCGGCGGATGCTGGACTATGTGGACTCCTTCCCCTCCCCCTTCGGCAACAGCGCACTCTTCCTGTATCTGCGCCAGCTCTCCCACACCTTTGTGGCCACCGACAGCAGCATCCCTTACAGCGATTTCCTCCAGCGGATCCTGCTGCGCTTCGTCCCCGAGGTCTATGTCCACTCCAACGTGGTGGGCGCGGGCGCAAGAGCGCTGTGCGCCCTCATCATGGACGAGGAACCCACCTTTTTCGATGATATTGCGTTCATCCGCGCCATTAAGAACCCCGCGGAAAAACGGGCTGCGGTGCTGGATTACGCCATGGGCTGCGGCGCCTTCCACGACGCCGGAAAGATCAACATGATTGAGCTCTACTCCCAGACGGCCCGGCAGTGGTTTGACGAGGAGTATGAGATGGCCCGGCTCCACACCATCGCCGGGGTGGAGCTGCTCTCCTCCCGCCCCTCCACCAGCCGCTATGCCGCCGCCGCCCTGGGCCACCATGCCTGGTACGACGGCTCCCACAGCGCCCCATCCACTTATACGCGGCTGGAATGCCCCGAGCGGCAGATGGTGGATGTTATCGCCCTGGTGGACTGGCTTGAATCCACCACCCACAGCAGCGCCATCTACATGGGCGCGGAAAAGACCTTTGACGAGGCGGTGCAGGCCGCCGTGGAGCTGGAGGGGAAGCGCTTCTCCCCCCTGCTCACCGCCAGGCTTCGGGACGGCGGTGCGGCGGCACGGATCAAACGCGCCTTTGGCGAGGGCCGCCGGGACGCTTACCGCCGCATGTACGACGACGCCCGCCGGTCCCAGTCCCCTCCAGCGTCATAAGCCCGCCAAGCAGGAAGCCCCCGGGACCCAAGGGTCCCGGGGGCTGTTTGTTACTGCGGGGCAATCCTGTCCGAGATAAACATGGCGTCGCCAAAGGAGAAAAAGCGGTAACGCTCCCCCACTGCCTGCTCATAGGCCGACAGCACGTGCTCCCGTCCCGCCAGGGCGGACACCAGCATGATAAGGGTGGATTCGGGCAGATGAAAGTTGGTAATCAGGCCATCCAGCACCTTAAACCGATATCCGGGGTAGATAAAGATCTTGGTCCATCCAGCCGACGCTGCCAGCGTACCGCCCTCCGCCGCCCAGCTCTCAATGGTTCGGCAGGAGGTGGTGCCCACGCAGATAACCCGCCCGCCCTGGCGCTTTGTCTCGTTCACCACATCGGCGGTCTCCTGGGGGATAACGCAGTACTCCGCGTGCATCTCGTGCTCGTCCAGTTTTTCCGCCTTCACCGGCCGGAAGGTGCCCAGTCCCACGTGGAGGGTCACATAGCACACCTTCACCCCCATGGCCTGGATTTGTTCCAACAGCGGCTGGGTGAAATGCAGCCCCGCCGTGGGCGCGGCGGCGGAGCCCACCACCTTGGAATACACCGTCTGATAACGCTCCCCGTCCTCCAGCTCCGCCTTGATATAAGGGGGCAGGGGCATCCTGCCCAGCCGCTCCAGGGTCTCCAAGAAAATCCCTTCGTAGTCAAATCGGACCAGCCGGTTTCCGTCTGCCCCCTCGCCCACAACCTCGGCGGCCAGCTCCCCGTCCCCAAAGGTCACCTTGGCCCCTGTGCGCAGCTTTTTCCCGGGGCGGACCAGGCATTCCCACACCTTGTCTCCCCGGTCTATGAGCAGCAGCACCTCGCAGGCACCGCCTCCCGCCCGCTTTCCGATGAGCCGGGCGGGCAGCACCCGGCTGTCATTGAGCACCAGACAGTCCCCGGGCCGCAGCAGGGATGGCAGGTCATAGAAATGCAGATGGCGGGTCTCCCCCGTCGTCTTGTCCAGCGCCAGCAGACGGGAGGCGTCCCTCCGCTCCAGAGGCGTCTGGGCGATGAGCTCCGGGGGCAGGTCAAAATAAAAATCTGAGGTTTTCACATATATCCCACCGTAATGCCAGTATAGTAGAACTGTAGAATCTGCTGGTAAGTATGCCCCTGCTCGGCCATGGCTTTGGCTCCGAACTGGCTCATGCCGATGTTATGCCCCCAGCCCCGGCCCGCAAAGGTGATGGCGCCGTTCACCGCCGTGGCGGAGGCGGCCCACTGGCCGGAACCCTGTCCCTGATCCGAGCCGCCGCTCTGGCTTAGCTGGGATGTCCCGCTGTCGGTAATCACATATACATCGCCGGGCACAGGAAGCAGGTTTCCATTTCCATCCATGGCGTACAGGCCGGACAGACCGCTCACCCCGGCGGTGCCGTTGATGGATATATCCTCCGAAGGGACTGTGGGCGCAGGCTGAGAGGACCCGCTCCCCTCGAAGCCGTAGCGGTAGGAGCGCAGGCCCAGACGGCGCACCATTTTGTAAGTGCTCACCGAGTAGCTTCTGCCGGCGCTGTCGGTGAAGGTCACCGTCTTGGGGTTGCCGGTGGGGCTGTAGGAGCTGATGGCGGCCAACACAATGGGGCCGTTGACAGCATACTCCATGAGCACCTTGGATATCAGCTCCGAGCTGGAAACGGTGCGGGTCCAGCTGTTATTCAGGTTCAGCGATGCCTCATAGGGGTCCACCACCCCCACCAGATAGGGGTAGAGGGACTGATTACTCTCCCAGGCGATAGAGACGCTCTCGCTGGCCCCGCCGTTGCTGGAGTAATAAAAGGTCTGGGCCGCTTTACCGTTGTATAGGCACACCTGCCCGGCAGTCTGGTCCACCGCCGCGTCGGAGTTGGCCCCGGCCTTCTCCCGGCCGTAATAGGCCTGGCAGTCGGTATCGAAGCAGATGTCAAAATGGTGGGCGCTGTGCTTGCTGCCCAGGGAGAGGGCATAGCTGCGCGCCGCCACCGCCTGGGCCTTCAGCGCCTCGATAGGCCAGCTGTCGCTCATCTCGTTGGCCACCACACCCTTCACATAGTCCTCCAGCCCCAGGATATTCACCACCGTCAGCTTGCCGCCGCCGATGCGCTCGAAGCGGAAGCCGCCGTTATACAGGCAGTCCTTGCTCCAGGTGGCGCACTTCTCCCCGTTGACCGAGATTGGCTCAATGCCCAAGCCGGTGCCGCTGCCCAGGTCGTCATACTGGAACAGGATGGTATTCGTGCCGGTGGCCACCACATTCACCCCAAACCCCGAGGTTCCCCGCAGTTCCACATAAATCCCCTGGGCCGCCAGGGCGGATTGAGCCGACACCGCCCCGTCCCTGGTGGTATAATTGCCGATCCTGGCGTAATACATACCGCCGATGCAGGCCACAAACCCACCCGGATATGCGGACGCCGCCCCCTGGGCCTCGGCGAAGGAGCCGTAGGTCCCTGGCAGCTCCAAATGGTACTCTCCCACCGCGATGGAGGACACGGCCGCCGTATGATAGCTGGTGTAGCCATCGTAGCTGCCATAGTATACATTCATGGTCTCTGCCACGGAGATGGCGGTCTGGCCGGTGGACCCCAGCTCCACGAAGCGGTTGGAGGCGTCGTAATACCCGAAGCGGTAGCCGCTCCCCTTCTCATTCAAAAAGTTGAGCCCTTCTATGGCCCCGGTACCGTAGTGGAGGCCGACCCGGATTATACGCTCACCGGCGCTGGCGGGGGCGGCGGAAGCGCTCCCCCCCGCCGCAGTGAGCAAAAGGGCGGCAGACAGGCACAACGCTGCAATTTGCACGAATTTTCTCTTCATAGAGTTCTCCATTTCTCCACTTCCAATGGAAACGCCAAATTGACACTTTAGCGTGTTAATGTTATAGTGGTATATAGCACCGCCTGATGGCAGCTGTATGCATATCAGGCTTTTTTCGACAACATTCATATTATAGCGTATCCGCCAACCAGCCGCAAGCCCTAAATTGGCCCGGCGGGTCGCTCAGGAGGCAAAACGACATGGAAAAGTATAAAGTCGGCATCATCGGCGCCACCGGCATGGTGGGCCAGCGGTTTGTCACCCTGCTGGAAAACCACCCCTGGTTCCAGCTCACCGCAGTGGCTGCCAGCCCCCGCTCCGCGGGCAAGCGGTATGAGGACGCGGTGGGCCCCCGCTGGGCTATGGACACCCCCATCCCTGCCACGGCCAAGGACCTGGTGCTTCTCAGCGCCCAGGACGATGTGGAGAAAATCACAGCCAAGGTGGACTTCGTGTTCTCCGCCGTGGATATGAAAAAGGACGAGATCAAAGCACTGGAGGAAAACTACGCCCGGCACGAGTGCCCGGTGGTATCCAATAACTCCGCCCACCGCTGGACCCCCGATGTCCCCATGGTCATCCCCGAGGTGAACCCGGAGCACATTGAGGTCATTCACGCCCAGCGGGCCCGTTTGGGCGCCAAGCGGGGCTTCATCGCGGTGAAGTCCAACTGCTCTATTCAGAGTTACGTCCCCGCCCTGTCCCCTCTGCGCTCCTTCGGCGTGGAGAAGGTACTGGTGTGCACCTATCAGGCCATCTCCGGCGCAGGCAAGACCTTCGCCACCTGGCCCGAGATGGTGGATAACCTGATTCCCTATATCGGCGGCGAGGAAGAAAAAAGTGAGCAGGAGCCTTTGAAGGTGTGGGGCCGGGTGGAAAACGGCGTCATCGTCAACGCCCAGGGAACCTCCATCACCGCCCAGTGCCTGCGGGTCCCCGTGTCCAACGGCCACACCGCCGCAGCCTTTGTCACCTTTAAAAACAAGCCCACCATAGAACAGATGAAGGAGACCTGGGCCAATTTCCGCAGCCGCGCCCAGGAGCTGAATCTGCCCACCGCCCCCAAGCAGTTCCTGCACTACTTCGAGGAGCCTGACCGGCCCCAGGCCCGCCTGGACCGGGATCTGGAGGGCGGTATGGCCGTGTCCATCGGCCGCCTGCGCCCGGACACCCAATTTGATTACAAATTCGTCTCCTTATCCCACAACACCCTGCGGGGCGCGGCGGGCGGCGGCGTGGAGCTGGCCGAGCTGCTGTGCGCCGAGGGGTATATCGACAAGGCTGGATCCGCCCCCCTCGGAACGGCCTAACAGCTATTTTTCTCTCTCCCTCTCCTCAAAGCCAAAGACCGGCTATTCCGAAGCCCGTTGTTTCTGCCGGCCATTATTGAAAGGATGCTGCTAATATGAGAACGCCCGTCTTTACCGGCTCCTGCCCCGCCCTGGTCACCCCCTTCGACCAGAATAACATCATCAACTATGACGCCTTTGGCAAGCTCATCGACGCCCAGATTGAGGCCGGGGTGGACGCGGTATGCGTGTGCGGCACCACCGGCGAGTCCGCCACCATGTCCATCCGGGAACACATCGCCGCGGTGGAATTCTGTGTGAAGCGGGTTAACAACCGGGTTAAGGTAATCGCCGGGGCCGGGTCCAACGACACCTCTGCCGCCGTCTACCTCTCCCAGCACGCCCAGGATTCCGGGGCGGACGCCCTGCTCCATGTCACCCCCTACTATAACAAGGCCAGCCAGGCGGGGCTCATCAAGCACTATGAGTACATCGCCGACCGGGTGGAGCTGCCCATCATCCTTTACAATGTACCCAGCCGCACCGGGGTCTCCTTCACCGCCGAAACCTACAAGGTGCTGTCCGAAAACCCCAAAATCAACGGCGTGAAGGAGGCCAGCGGAAATTTCTCCCTGCTGGCCCACACCCGGTTTTTGTGCGGGGAGGACTTCTACATCTGGTCGGGCAATGACGACCAGGTGGTGCCCATGATGGCCCTGGGGGCCAAGGGGGTTATCTCGGTGGCCTCCAATATTGTCCCCAAGGTAATGGTGAACATGAGCCATCTTTGCCTGGACAATGACTTTGCCGCCGCCTCTCAGCTGCAAATCCAGTACATGGACCTCATTGACGCGCTGTTTACCGAGGTCAATCCCATTCCGATCAAGGCGGCCATGAACCTGCTGGGCATGGAGGCAGGGCCCCTCCGCCTGCCCCTGTGCGATATCTCGGAGAAGAATCTGGAGGTCCTGCGCCGCGCCATGGGACGCGCGGGCCTGCTGCGTGAACCGGCTCTCCAAGCCGGCCGGGCGTGATATCAAAGGAGCCGTTTATATGCAAAAGATTATCATCTCCGGCTGCTGCGGCCATATGGGACGGGTGGTGGCGGACATCTGTGCCAATGACCCGGACGTGGAGATTGCGGCGGGCATCGACCTGCTGGCGCAGCCCATGGAGGGCTTTCCTGTGTTCCCCACCCCCTCCGCCTGCCGCGTCGAGGCAGACGCGGTGATCGACTTTTCCCATCCCGCTGCCTTGGGCTCCTTGCTGGAGTTCTGCCTGGAGCGAAAGCTGCCCGCGGTATTGGCTACCACCGGCTACTCAGACGAGCAGCTTGGCCAGGTGGACGAGGCCGCCCACTCCATCCCCATCTTCCGCTCCGCCAATATGTCCTTGGGCGTCAACGTGCTGATGGATCTGGTGCGCCGCGCTTCCGCCCTGTTGGGGGAGGATTTCGATGTGGAGATTGAGGAACGCCACCACCGCCGCAAACTGGACGCCCCCAGCGGCACCGCGCTGATGCTGGCGGATGCCGCCGCCTCCGCCCTGCCCTATGAGCCGGAGTACACCTATGACCGGCACAGTGTCCGCAAACCCCGGGACCGGCGGGAAATCGGGATCTCCTCCCTGCGGGGGGGCACCATTGTGGGCGACCATACTGTGGTGTTTGCCGGACGGGACGAGGTGATTGAGCTCACCCACCGCGCCGCCAGCCGGGAGGTATTCGCCGCCGGGGCAGTGAAGGCGGCCAAGTTCCTGGCCGGAGTGGGCACGCCGGGCAGATACGACATGTCTCACCTTATCGCCGGAGACAAAGGGAATTAACCAAAGCAACCGGGGCCGCATAGCGGCCCCGGTTGTTATTTACAGGCATATCCTGTCTCTCTAAAATTTTTACTGGGCCTGGGAAATGTCCATTCCAAAATACTGGATGGACAGCTCCGTCAGTACGCCCTCCTGCGCCAGCTCCGCCAACGCCTTGTCGATGCCCTCCCGCAGGGCAGCGGTATCCTCCCCCTTGCGCATGGGGATGGCCACCTGCGTGGCCTGCGGGTCGGTGCAGGCAATTCTCACCGGGGCGTCCGGGTGGGCGTTCAGGTAGTCGTAAAAGCTCACCTCGGCGTTCAGGGTGGCGTCGATGCGGCCGGAGGTCAGCAGCTCAATGGTCTGAATGAAATCGTCCACGCCGATGACCTGCGCGCCGTAAGCCTCTCCCACGGCGGCATAGGTGCTGTTGAGGGTGTTGGCCGTCTTTTTCCCGGCCAGATCCTCCATATCCTGGATGGAGTCATCGTCGGCGCGGACGATGACCACCGTGCGGTTATAGGCATAGGGCGTAGAAAATTCATACTTCTCCCGCCGATCCTCGTCGATGTCCACGCCGTTGACCATGATATCATACCGCCCGGAATCCAGCCCGGCCAGCAGCCCGGACCACTCGCCCTCCACAAAGTTCACATTGACCCCAAGCTTTTCCCCAATGGCCGTGGCAACCTCCACGTCATAGCCCACCAGCCGGCCGCTCTCATCGTGGTAGGTCCAGGGCGCCCAGGTGCCCTCCATCGCCACCGTAATCTCCCCCTTGGCCTGGATGGCGGCCAGCACATCGCCGCCCAGATCACTATCCTGGGGCTTCTCCTGGGCACAGCCCATCAAGGGGGCCAGGCACAGTGTACAGGCGGCCACCGCCGCCACAGCTCGTTTCCAATTCATGGCTCAATTGCTCCTTTATCGCAGTTAAAATTCTCTCAGTTTATGTATTTGTCCAAAAACGCCTCCACCGTGGCCCAGTACAGCTCCGGGTCCTCCTTGGCGGCCTCCCCGTGGCCCGCGCCGGGGACGGACAGCCGCTCCTTGTCCGCGCTGGCACAGGCGTCATACACCACGTCCAGCATCCAATAGGGCACGAAGTCGTCCTCCTCCCCGTGGATGAACAGGATGGGCAGGCTGGTCTTTGCCACCTGATCCGCCGCCGACGCCTCTTTAAACCCGTACCCCGCCCGGATCTGGGTCACCAGGGAGGCCGCGTCCAGCACCGGGAAGGTGGGCAGGCCGAACATCTCCTCCAGCTGCCCCGCAAACTCGTCCCACACGGAGGAGTACCCACAGTCCTCAATAACGCACTTCACATTGGGGGACAGGTCGGCCTCCCCGGCGGTCATCATCACCGTGGCCCCGCCCATGGACACGCCGAACAGCACCACCTCCGCCTGGGGGTCCTGCTCCACGATGGCGTCCACCCAGGCCACGATGTCCCGCCGCTCCGGCCAGCCCATGCCGGCGTAGCGGCCCTCGCTGCGCTCGTGGGCCCGGGCGGCGGGGGCCAGGACGCTGTACCCCATTTCGTAAAACTTCGCGGCGACCCCGCCCTCGTACTGGGGGATAGAGCCGTAGCCGTGGCAGACCACGGCGTATTGGTGGCTGCCCTCATGGGGCAGGTACAGGGCGTGGAGCTTCAGCCCGTCGTGGCTGGTGAGCCAGCGGTCCCCGGCTTGTCCGGCGAACCAGGCGTACTTCCCCTCCAGTTCCAGGTTGTCCAGGTCCTCGGCGCTGAGCATACCCCCCGCCTGGGGGTCCAGGGCGAAGCGGAACAAATAATTGCCCGCAAAGGCCAGCGCCCCCACGGCCAGCACGATCACCGCCGCCAGAACGATCACCGCAATGTTCCGGCCCCGGCCGGTTTTTTTGACTTTTTCCATCATGCGTCAGTCCTTTCCTTCTGCTCTTCCATCCGTCTGGAGGAAGGCGCGGGTGCGCTCCTCCCGGGGGTGCTCAAAGACCTCCCGGGATGCTCCCGCCTCCACCACTGCGCCGCCCTCCATGAACACCGTCTGGCTGGACACGGTGCGGGCAAAGCCCAGCTCGTGGGTAACCACCAGCATGGTCATCCCCTCGTCGGCCAGCTGGCGCATCACCGCCAGCACCTCCCCCGTCAGCTCCGGGTCCAGCGCGGAGGTGGGCTCATCAAAGTAGATAATTTCCGGCTCCACCGCCATGGCCCGGGCGATGGCCACCCGCTGCTGCTGCCCGCCGGACAGCTGGCTGGGGTAATGGTCCATATGCTTTGCCATACCCACCTTTGAAAGCGCCCTGCGGCCCACCTCCTCCGCCTCGGCCTTCGGCATTCTCCGGGCCACAGTCAGCCCCTCCATCACGTTTTGCAGCGCGGTCTTGTTCAAAAACAAATTATAGCTTTGAAAGACAAAGGCAGTCCTTTTCCGCAGCCGCGCCACATCCTTTTGGGATACACGGCCCAGCTGGAATTCCTCGCCGCCAAAGCGCAGCGTCCCCTCGTCCGCCCGCTCCAGAAAGTTCAGGCACCGCAGCAGGGTGGTCTTTCCTGAGCCGCTGGGGCCCAGTATGGCCACCACGTCCCCCTTGTTTACCCGCAGATCCACTCCCTTGAGCACCTGGGTCCGCCCAAAGGCCTTGCGCACGTTGTTCACTTCCAGTACCACCGCTCACCCCTCCCGGCTCTCATAGGCGCTCAGCTTCCGTTCCCCCACCCGCTGCAGCCAGGTGAGTGCGGTTGAAAACAGCAGATAGATCATACCCACCTCTATGTACAGCGCCAGCGGCTCATAAACCCGGGCGTTAATCTGCTCCGCAGCCCGGAACATCTCCACCACTGTGATGTTGGCCGCCAGCGAGGTATCCTTGACCATGGCGATCAGCGAATTGGACAGCGGCGGAAAGGCGGTGCGCATAGCCTGGGGCAGCACAATGCGGCGCATAGTCTGGAGATAACTCAGCCCGGCGCACAGCCCCGCCTCCAGCTGACCGGCAGGCACCGCTTCCAGCGCGGCCCGGACGGTCTCCGCGCAGTAGGCCCCCTCGTTGAGGGAAAACACAATTACCGCCGCCGGGAACGGCTCGATGCGCACCCCTACCTTGGGCAGTCCATAGAACACCACAAACAGCTGCACCAGCAGCGGCGTCCCCCGGAAAATCCAGATGTAGAACCGGCACAGCTGGGTAACCACCGGTACCCGGGCAAATTGGGCCATAGCCGCCGCCACGGCGATGATCATGGCAAAGGTAAAAGAGATGGCTGTCAGCGGAATGGTCACGCTCAGCCCCGGAATGAGTATTTTGGGGAAGGAGTCCACCAGGATCTCCAGCAGCGGAAAGCTGCGAAGCATATTTTCAAACACAGGCGCACACTCCTCTCCATCCAATACGTTCAGTCAATTGCTTGAAACAACAGCGTGATTATAATCCACACCGCGCAAAATGGCAAATACCCATCATGCATACTTGTTCATGCCCGGCGGGCATTGTGTGAATTAACGTATTATATCACACCTGTCAAGCCGCTTGAGCAAAATCTCCCATTTACAAATAAAGCGTCCTGTGTTAACATAACATGTAATCCTTTGATCCAAACACACGCGAAACCCCACCCGCAGACAGGAGGAACTCATGAAAAAACATTCCAGACGGTGCGCAGCGCTGGTTCTGGCCGCCGCCCTCGCCACAGCGCTGTGCGCCCCCGCCAGCGCCTCTTGGGCGCTGGGCACCGAGCTCACCCAGCGCACGGTGGAGCTTGGCCCGGGCGCCGCCCTGACCAGCCAGAGCCTGTGGTCTGCCTCTAAGGCCGATCTGCGCACAGAGCATTATGTTACATACACCCCCAACTCCACGCTGACCCCCATGGTATTCAGCGGTTCCTATGTGGCCAGCACCAACACGGTGCATAGCGCCGCCGCCCAGCTGGAGGCCCAGGGCTGGCGGGTGGCCGCCGCCATCAACGGCGGCTTTTTCAACGCCGACGGCACTATCGTGGGAATGCTCATGACCGATGGGGTGCTCCGTGCCCTGGACGTGGCCAACTATACCTTGCTGGGCTTCACGGCCGACGGGCGGGTGTTCATTGACGAGAGCAAGCCCACCGTCTCCGCCGCCTGGACGGGTTTTGACGGTATGCAGCGGGTGTTCCCCATCGCCGGCTTCAACGCCTACCGCAACAACAATTACTTGGACAAGCTGTACCTGTATAATCAGGACTTCTCCTCCAAGGTCACCAGCGGCGGGCCCTGCGTATCCGCCATCCTGCGGCCTGTGAACGGCGAACAGATGAGAATGAACCGCACCCTCACTCTGGAGGTGGTCTCTGTCGCCGACGCCGTTCAGGACCAGACCATCTTCAACGGCATTCTTCCCGAGGGCTGCTATATGCTCTACGCAGAGGATCGGAATAACCCCGAGCTGCTCTCCGCCCTGCGGGAGCTGGTCCCGGGCACGCAGGTATCCATAGCCGTAGGCGGTGCAAGCGAGCAGTGGGACCAGGCGGTATACGGTATCAGCGGCCTGTACACCCTGCTGCGGGACGGGCAACTCACAGACGGCCTGCCCACCTCCGCCAACCCCTACACCGCAGTCGGCCTCAAGGGCGACGGCACGGCGGTCTTTTACACCATAGACGGCCGCCAGGGCGGCTATTCCGTGGGGGCCACCTATACCCAGGTTGCCCAGCGGCTCCAGGAGCTGGGCTGCGTATCCGCCGTGGCGCTGGACGGCGGCGGCTCCACCACGCTGGGGGCCACCCTGCCCGGCGGCGGCTTTGAGGTGGTGAACAAGCCTTCCACCGCCAACCGGAAGATCAACAACACCATTGCCCTAGTCAGCCGCGCGGGCGAGTCCCTGTTCACCCCCGGCGCTTATGTCACCGCCCAAACCCGAGTGGTGCTGACGGGGGCCAGCCTGAACGTTACCGCCGTCCCCTATGACAGCGCGGGACGGCCCGTCTCAGGTCAATTCCTCAGCTGGAATGCCACCGGCGGCTCCGTTTTCGGCACTGAAAGCGGAGCGGTATATACCGCGGGGCAGCTTCCGGGCAGCTATACCGTCTCCGCCGGGCCTGGCTCCCCCCTATCCGTAGAGGTAGTGGATAAGCTGTCCGCCCTCAACGTCACCCGAAAGGACTCCTCCGCCAAGGTGGACTCCCTGAACCTGGAGCCGGGAGAGCAGGTGGAGCTCACCGCATCCGGCGTCTGGTATAACCTGCCTGTGGCCATGGACGCGGACGATATTACCTGGTCCGCCGATCCCGCCGTGGGCGCTATCGACACCGAAGGCCGCTTCACCGCAGGCACCGCCAACGGCCAGGGAAATATCACTGTCACCGCCGGCGGGGTCACCGTCTCCATCCCCGTCCAAGTGGACCGGGGCGACCCCTTCACCGACATGGCGGGCCACTGGAGCGCCGATTATGTGACCCGGCTGTACAAGCTGGGGCTGACCACCGGCTACGGCCAGGAGGACGGCACCGCCCTGTTTAAGCCCCAGGACAGGCTCACCCGGGCGGAGCTGCTGGCCTTCATCACCCGGGTGCTGGGGGTGGACGAATCGGCCTACTACACGGTTGAACTCCCCTTCGCCGACAACACGGACATCCCCAACTGGGCCCAGAACTATGTCCAAGCCATGTATACCCTGGGCGTGCTCAAGGGCAGCAATGAAAACGGAGTGCTGTACGCCAATGTGAACGGCTACGTCACCCGGGAGGAGACCATGACCATCCTTGGCCGCATCCTGGCCTCCTCTCAGAGCTGCGACCTATCCCAGTTCCCCGATGCCGCCCTGGTGAGCGACTGGGCCTCCCCCCATGTTCAGACCCTGGTAGCACTGAATATCGTGGGCGGCAGCAACGGCCTGCTCTCCCCCAAGGACTACATTGACCGCGCCGCCATCGCCAAGCTACTGGTGGAGGTTTATCCTCTGGAGAAGGCGCTTCTCATCCCCCGGCTTGATCTTATGGCATAACCGCATTAAAAACATCCCGCAGTTAGGGACATTGCCATAACTGTGATGACAGCAAACGGTTTGACCACCATGTTCCTTGGAGGAAAGAGAAATAGAGCAAGTAAAACCGCCCTGCTGAATTTGTCGTTCAGCAGGGCGGTTCGCTTCCCCTTTGCAATCATTCTCTTTGCATGACCGGGTTGAAACGAATCGTATCAAATGGGCGGTTCTGGCATTCAGCCAGAACCGCCCCGTTATACTTCGCGGTCACCAGTGCGGCAGACGCTTACCGGTCCAGCCGGCCGTCACGGGTGGGAGGCATCCCTGCTTCCTCCCCCACGTCCCCGTCCACCATCTCGCTCTTCCGGCTATCCAGGTTTAACAGAATGTTCAGCTCATCCAGACGGGCAGACTTTGTTTTCAGTCCGTCCTCCTGGGGAAACAGCTTCTCCACCTCCACCTTTCTCACTCATACGAATGGCCCACGCCTCGGCATCGAAGGACTTCACTGTTTCACTGTGCCCCCTCCACTGGCACCGCCTTTTTCACCCGCTCTGTCAGACGGAGCGCATCCGGCTGTCCGCCCTTTTGGACGGACTCTTTTCTCCGGCGCAGCCCACGGCCCGCAGCCAGCACAATGGCGGTGGCGATGAGCACCAGATAGCAGTTCAGCGTCCGGCTGAGAATCATGGCAGGGGCCACCAACCCCTGGCCATACACCAGCAGGAAGCCCCGAAGGAACACGTTTTCTGCCGCCCCGGCGGAACCCGGCAAAGGCAGATAGCCCACAGCAATGGCACACAGAGCCTGGAGGGCCATCACCTCCCACAGGGAGAAGCCAGACAAACCAAAGGCCCGATAGACTACATAGGGCATGGCGTAGGAGCAGGCCAGCTGAAGAGCGCTGAGCCCCACCACCTCCACCAGCAGCAGCGGGGAGCGTCGGATGAGCCCCGCCCCCCGGCGGTACTCCGCCAGGTGCTCGTCCGCCCTGGCCTCCAGCCCGGATTTGTCCAGGGCAGGCCATATCTTGGCCCCCAGGGCAATACAGCCGTACAGCAGCCGTCGGGTGGGGCCGGGGAGGAACAGGAAGAGAAACATGGCAATGTCCAGCACGGCGAACACCGCCAGCCCGAAGCCCAGCAGCAGCCCTACCTGACCGCCCAGCCGCTCGGTAAGCCCCCCTGCGGCGGTCAAAGCAAAAATCCCCCAGCCCATGGCCGCCGTGTTGTAACCGATGGTGACCAGCAGCATGTCCAGCGCGCCGGTGGCGGCGGGGGTGCCATCCTTGCCCATGGCCACCACCTGGGCGGGCTGGCCGCCGGTGGCGGACGGGGTGATGGTGCTGAAAAAGAAGCCCACGCAGGAGTAATATGCGCACCGGCGGAAGGGCTGGGCGCTGCCCAAAGCGCGGAGGATGGAATGGGTCGCTTTAGCCTCACAGCACACGAACAGCGCCATCAGCGGTACGCCCAGCAGCAAAATGCGCCAGTCGGCGCTGAGCAGGGCGGCGGCCAGCTGCCCCGGGGTCTGCTGCTGAAAGATGGTGTATACCGTCCAAGCCAGCAGGGCACACACCGCCCCCGTACAGGCAATATTTTTCCATTGGATTTTCACGCGCATACCCTCCCCTCCCGGCTCAACGAACGCACCACGGCGCACGCGGCGGTACGGCTGATGTCGGCGGCCATATCGTCCATGGCCCGCTCCATGGCGGACAGGGCTTCGCCGTCGCAGATGGTCTCCCGGATGGCGGCAAGGCAGGCGCTCTCCTCCTTGGCCGCGATGCGGGCCATGCCCCGGCGCACCAGGAAGTTAGCATTCTCCTGCTCCTGCTTCAGGAAGGGCTGCCAGGCCAGGATGGGCAGCCGGGCGGCGATGGCCTCAAAGCAGGTAATGCCGCCCGGCTTGGACAGCATCAGGCTGGCCCGGGCCATGTACTTGTCCACCTGGGAGGTGAAGGGAACGGCCTCAATGTTCTCATACCTACCGTTGAGGCGCTGGAACAGCTTGTCGTTGCGCCCGGTGAGGATAGTGGTGTGCACCCCGGGCAGGGCGTTGAGCGCCTGATAAAAGCTGTCCCGCCGGGGCATCAGCCCCAGACCGCCCCCCATGATGAGCAGCTCCCGCTGTTTTGAACAGTCCTTGCGGGCGGGTTGGAACCGCCCGCTGACGGGGATACCGGACACCACCACGGTGTCCGGGTCCGCACCCTTGGCGATAAACCCCTGCCGGACAGATTCCTCCGCCACCAAGTAGCAGTCGGTACCGGGGTGAAGCCACTCGCTATGGCAGGTCACATCGGTGACGCAAGTGACCATGGGGATATCCGACGGCCCCTCCTCCTTATACTTCGCCATAGCGGCGGAGCAGATCGGGTGGGTGGACACCACCACGTCGGGCGCATACTCATCCAGCAGCCGGTCCAGCCCGCCCAGCAGATTGTCCCCCCGGCCCTCGCCGGAGTCGTTTACCGTCAGGTCGTGATAGATGTTATAAAACACCCCGCCGTAGGTCACAAGCACGTTAAACCACCAGTACATGGCGGGGGCCAGCTCGGGGGCGGCGTATTCAAACAGGTCTACAACATCGGCGTGGTGCCCGTCCTGCCCCAGCTGCTCCCGCAGGGCGTTGGCGGCGGACAGGTGGCCCATACCGAACTTACCTGTCAAAATCAGAATGTTCATGAAGATTCCTCCTCTTTCCACGAAAGCCGACCGGCGCTTTTGCCCGGTTCCAATGGAACATCGCGGCCTGCCTCTTGACACTACCGATTATAGAGGACAAATCTTCAATTTCAACACGGATACCCCTTATGTTTTGGTGGGGTTTTCTTTAAGAATCCATTAAGCCCTTCCCTGCTCCGGCAGTTCCTCCGGGGCCAGCCAAACCACCCTGTCCGGGGGGACGCCGTGGCAGCACACCGCCCCCCGCCAGCCCTCCCCGGCAAAGCTCCCACAGCAGCCGGGCGGCGGAACCACCTCCCTGGGGGGATAGAGGGGGATATCCTCCCGCTTGCACCAGCTCTCCTTCCGGGTCCACAGCCGGTAAAAGTCCTCCCAGCTGCCGTCAAACTCCTCCAGTTCTTCCGCGCCCAGGACATAGCCGGGCAGGGCTGTCCGGCGGGATCGGACCACCTCCACATCCACCCCCACCGGGGCGTCGGACACAGCGCACAGCGCCAGCCCCCCGCTGTGGGACAGGGAAAACCACCGCTCCCCTTCCCCGGCGAACAAGGGCTTGCCCCGGGGGGAGCGCTCCACCGGGGGCAGAGCCGTCCACCCCCAGCGCTGCCGCGCCGCTGCGGCCAGCAGCGGCCAGGCCAACAGCCGCCCGTCTTCTCCCGCCGCCGCATATACCTCCGTCATGGCGTTGTCCTCCTCTTCCGCAGACTTCCTTCCTTTATTTTAAGGCCGCCCCCGCCGGTACGGCGGGGACGGCCCCTCCTGTTACAGCCGGGACGGCCCAATATCCGTCACCGTCAGCACACCCTCCCGAACGGCAAAGCGCACCTCCAGCCCGGCAAATCCGAAGCCGTACACCCGCCCAGGGTTGTCCTGGTAGGAGGGACGGGGGTCCTGTGCCAGCACCCCAAGCAGCGCCGCCCGGCTGCTCTCCGGCACCCGCGTGAGCAGCTCCGGCGGGCACTCCACAACCAGCCCGCCCTCCGGCGCGTCCCCGGCAAAGCCGCCCACCGCCTCGGGATGGCAGTCGGCATAAGGGATGTAGGGCTTGATATCCAGGATAGGAGTGCCGTCTACCAGATCCGCCCCGGACACGTGGAGCACCGGCCCCTGGGCCGTGTCCCACTCCACCCCCTCCAACCCCACGCAGGACAGCCCGATGGGGTTGGGCCGGAAGGGGGATCGCGTGGCGAACACTCCCAGCCGCCTGTTCCCTCCCAGCCTGGGAGGACGCACCGTGGGGGACCACCCCCTGTCCCGGTTCTCGGAGAACTCCCAGATCAGCCACAGGTGGGAGAATCCCTCAATGCCCCGCAGTGCCTCGGCGGCCCGATAGGGCGGCTCAAGCACCACCGCAGCGCGCAGCTGCTCCACCAGCCCCGCCTGCCGGGGCACGCCGAACTTGGAAGCAAAGTCGGTGCAGATGTGGGCGATGGGCTCCATCAGTCCACGTTAGGGCTGGCGCGCATGGCCAGAATGGTCTTTTCAATAAGCTCATCCAGCTCCCAGCCCAGCATGGCGGCGCCCCGCTCGATTACCTCCCGAGAGCACCCGGCAGCAAACCGTTTATCCTTATACTTCTTTTTCACCGACTTGACCTCCAGATCCGACACGCTCTTGGAGGGGCGCATAAGGGCCACAGCGCCAATCAGCCCCGTCAGCTCGTCCACGGCAAAGAGCACCTTCTCCATCTGGCTCTCCGGCGCAATGTCCACGCACTCCCCATAGCCGTGGCTGGCGGTGGCGCGGACGACGGCCTCATCCACACCCCGCTGGCGCATCAGCTCCTGGCTCTTGACGCAGTGCTCCTCGGGCCACTGCTCGAAATCTAGGTCGTGAAGGATGCCCACCGCCTCCCAGACGCCGGCCTCCTCACCAAAGCCCAGCTCCTGAGCGAACCAGCGCATCACATCGCCCACGGTGCGGCCATGCCTGCGGTGGAAATCGCCCTCGTTGAATTCACACAAAAGCTCCCATGCCTGTTCGGGGGTAGGGATCATAGCAAACAGCTCCTTTTTTATATGGTGAAGGAATCATATACCTCCCCTCCCCTTCTTGTCAATCCCCCGTTGACTTTTGGGGCGCAAACCATTACAATACAAGGACTGCAAAGGCTCAGGAGGGAAACGCCATGGACAAACTCATCTATTTTGACTACGCCGCCACCACCCCGGTGCGCCCGGAGGCCGTGGAGGCCATGGTGGATGCCCTGGGGCAGTTCGGCAATCCCTCCTCCCGGTATGGGTACGCCCGGCAGGCCGCCCAGCAGGTGAAGGAAGGGCGGGAGACGGCAGCCGCAGCGGTTGGCTGCTCCCCCGCCGAATTGTTCTTCACCTCCTGCGGCACCGAGAGCGACAACTGGGCGCTCCGGCGGGGGGTGGAGCTGAACCGCCGCCGGGGAAAGCACATTGTCACCACCGCCATTGAGCACGCCGCCGTGCTGGAGACCTGCAAGGATCTGGAACGGCAGGGGTACGAGGTCACGTACTTAAAGCCGGACCGGGCCGGGCGCATCGGCGTGGGGCAGCTGGCCGCCGCCCTGCGGCCAGACACCGCCCTGGTGTCCATGATGCTGGTAAACAACGAGACCGGCGTGATCCTCCCCGTGGCGGACTGCGTGAGGGCTGTGAAAGCCTTCGACCCCGCCATCCTGTTCCACTGCGACGCGGTGCAGGGCTTTTTGAAGACGCCGGAACCCCTGGCGAGATTGGGAGCGGATCTGGTGGCCGTCAGCGGCCATAAAATTGGCGCACCCAAGGGGATTGGGGCGCTGTATATCAAAAAGGGCGTGCGGCTGCGCCCCCTGCTCACCGGGGGCGGACAGGAGGAGGGCCTGCGCTCGGGCACCGAGGCCACGGCACAGATCGCCGCCTTTTCCGCCGCCGTCCGTGCCGTTTCAGCGGACTCCGCCCGGCTGGAGCGCACTGCCGCCATCAAGGAATACGCCCTCTCCAAATTAAAGGAAGCCCTGCCCCGGCTGGAGGTCATCTCCCAGGGCGACGCCCCCCACATCTGCGCCATCACCCTGCCCGGCTACAAGAGCGAGGTGGTGGTCCGGGTGCTGGGCGATCAGGGCGTGTGCATCTCCTCCGGCTCCGCCTGCCACAAGGGCAGGCCCAGCCACGTATTTGCCACCATGAACCTGCCAAAGCCCTGGCTGGACGGGGCCCTTCGGCTGTCCTTCTCGCCTACCTCCACCCGGGAGGAGGCAGATGCACTGGCAGCCGCCCTAAAAAACGCGGCGGATACCCTCTTCACCACCCTTTCATAAATCAAGCAAAGGAGCATTAATCGTCATGTTCAAGCTATTCCGGCGGGAGCCGGGCTTTTACCCCAGGCTGATCTCCCTGGCCCTGCCCATTCTGCTGCAAAACCTCATCACCAACTCCCTGGGGCTGGTGGACACCTTTATGGTGGGCACCATGGGGGAGGGTCCGCTGGCCGGGGTGACCCTGGCCAACATTCCAGTGTTTGTGGTGCAGCTGATGATGTTCGGCATCCAGAGCGGCTCCTCCGTCCTCATCAGCCAGTACCGGGGCAAGGGTGACATGGGGGCCATCAACCGGGTGATGGGCATCGGCATGTACGCCGCCGGGGCCATCGGCCTCACCTTCGCCCTCATCATGGGCTTCCTGCCCACCCAGTTCATGGGGCTGTTCGGCACCGACGCCGCCGTGGTGGCCACCGCCGCCCGGTATGCCCGCATCGTGGGCTGGTCCTACTTTTTCGACAGCTTTGTCCAGGTCTACATCGGCGTCCACCGGGCCATGGGCAATCCCAGCCGTGGGCTGGTAATCCTGGGCGCCTCCATGGCCAGCAACACCTTTCTCAACTGGATGTTCATCTTCGGCAACCTGGGCGCACCCCGGCTGGCAGAGCAGGGCGCGGCGCTGGCCACCCTGCTGGCCCGGGTTCTGTCCTGCTCCATCGCCGTGGGCTGGGCGGTTCTGGACAAACAGTTCAAGCTCTCCCCCGCCCTGCTCTTCCGGCCCGGCGGAGAGATGACCCGGCGTTTTATCCGCTTCTCCACCCCCGTAATGTGCAATGAGACCTTCTGGGGGCTGGGCACCTCCCTGTTCCCCACCATCATGGGCCATATGGAGGGCTCTCAGGAAATTCTGGCCGCATACGCCATCGCCGGAAACATCACCAACCTGTGCACCGTGGGAGTGTTCGCCATCTCGGGCACCGCCGCCATCCTCATCGGCCAGGAGATCGGCTCGGGCCGCGCCGACCGGGTGTACTCCCTGGGGGCGCTGCTCAACGCGCTGGCCTTCCTGTTCGGGCTGGGGGCCGGGCTCTTGTTCCTTGGGCTTCTCCACTGGTTTGTGATCCCGGTGCTCTACCCGCTGTTCGGCCTGTCCTCCGCCGCAGGGGATATCTGCACCATGATGCTTACCGTGGTGTTTACCATGATGCCCCTGCGCTCCTTTGAATGCACCAATATCGTGGGGGTGCTCCGGGGCGGAGGAGACGTGCGCATGGCCACCCTCATCGACCTCACCCCCTTGTGGGTGGTGGCGCTGCCCTTGGCGGTGCTGTCGGGGCTGGTGTTCAAGGCTGGCATATTCTGGGTATACCTGTCCATGATGAGCGAAAACCTGGTCAAGGGCATTTTAGGCATCCGTCGGTTCCTCAGCGGCAAGTGGATCAACGACGTAACCGTGTCCGCCCGCGCAGACGCCGGGGTATGAGCCGCAAAATTTTTGGAAAGGTCTTGCATTCCCTACCCAGCGGCGCTATACTAATATCAGTGATAGCCATATCACTGACCATGGAACAAAATTTTTTGGAGGTAGAACCATCATGTCTCTGAGAAGGCTCTTGATTTCCGCTGCTGCGGCTGTTTGTGCCGTGTCCCTGCTGGTTCCCGCTGCCTTCGCCCATGGCGGCTGCCACGGACGGGCCGCCCGCCGCACTGCCCAGCCCTGCGCGGTGGCGGAATGTACCGCCGCCGGCTGGCACTATCACAGCCAATCTCTGTATTGCGGCCATACCCACGGCGGCAGCCTGTGCGACGGCTCCTGCGCCCCCCTGTGCCAGGTGGAGGGCTGTGAGCTGGCCGGGTGCCACACTCACGATGGCGCGGCCTACTGCGGCAACTGCCACGATGCCGGTTACTGTGACGGGGCCTGCCTGGCCCTGTGCGAGGTGGAGGGCTGCACCCTCACCGGGCGTCACGACCACAACGGCATCACCTACTGCGGCAGCAACCATGCCAGCGGCTGGTGCGACGGTAGCTGCCCGGCCTACCGCGCCGCCTCCCCCCGCGGCCATCACGGCTGCCACAACTAAAATTTCCGCTTTGACGCTCAAAGGGCGGGCCTTTGAAAAGGCCCGCCCTTTTGCTATTCCCCTTTGTACTTTTTTCTGGTGGCGATGCCGCCCCGGATGTGGCGTTCCGCTTTATTCTCGTTCAGGATCGTTTTCACCTGCTGGTACAGCCCCTGGTTGATAACGGGCAGACGTTCGCTCAGGTCCTTATGTACGGTGGATTTGCTGATACCGAAGCGGTTGGCGGCGGCCCGGACGGTAGTTTTGTTCTCAATGATGTACAGCGCCAGCTCCTGGGCGCGCTCTTCCATGTTCCCCTTCACAAAAACAACACTCCCCGTTGTGGTCTCTCACAGGAAGATGTATATGCGCAGAGGCCCCCCAATATGTGGAGGAGGATTGCCGCACCCGGCGAAAAGGCTTACCCAAAGCAAGAGGCGGCAGGGATTCCCCTGCCGCCCCCCGTTCTCACAGATCCTCAATACGGGTCTTGTCCAGCAAACGGCTCTTGTCCGCCTGCCGGAGGGAGTGTATCCTGCGCCAGATCCGGCATATGGCGTACGCCACCAGCAGAATCGCTGTCGGGATATTTTCTACCCACAGCGCAAACCACAGATCAGACATCACCGGGCTCCAACGTATCATCCGAACCACACATTTGGCCGCCGCCCAAGCAAAGAAAGCCCCGGGCAGAATCAGTCCCAGCCGGGCGTCCTTTTTGAGGGCAAGTAACGCCTCAGCCGCAACCAGCACCACACCGATGCCCAGGAAAAACGGCATCTCCTCGCCATACATCGTGAAGAGCGGCAGGCTGGGGTCGCCAAAATGAAATCCAGACCGAAACATCAAAACGCCTCCTTCATCTTTCGGTATTCGCTGAGCAGCAGCTTGGCAGTGTCAAAATCCAGTCTGTCATCCACCGCCAGCCGCTTCACCAGCGCCACATAAGGGTCGGCTTCCGCTTTTTCGGTCAACTGTATTTTTTGAATCAGCCGGTCCAGCCGCAGCCGCACCGTGGGATAACTGACGCCGTACAGGCCCGCCATTTCCTTCAGTGAGCCGGAGGCAAGGACAAACTTTTTAATAAAAGCCGCATCCTCCTCCTCCAAGCCGGCCATCCAACTCGGCAATGCGTCCATCAAACCACCGCCTTATATAAAATTCATTATAACATAAATATTATTAAAGTCAATATCTACTTTATGTTTAATAAAACAAAGCGGCGTCCGTCCCATTGGGCGGGCGCCGCTTCTTCCTATCTTTTCCTGGGCATATGCCTATTGCCGCTGGGCCACCCTTCAAAAGCCGTCACCCGGCATCATCCGCAGCTTATAAAGTGCTTGCTCCCCACGTCCCCTTCATACGGCGGCGGCAGGACGCAGCGCAATTTCGTGGCGCTTGGGCCCAGTGGACACGATGGTAATGGGCACCCCGATGTGCTTTTCCAAAAACTCCACATAGCCTTTGGCGTTGGCGGGCAGCGCATTGTAATCGGTGGTACCCCGCACGTCGCTCCCCCAGCCGGGCAGGGTCTCAAACACCGGCTTGGCCCGCATAAGCCTGGGGGTGGTGGGGAACTGGTCGGTGACCTCCCCATCAATCTCATAGCCCACGCACACCTTAATCTCATCCAGGTAGCCCATTACATCCAAACAGGTCAGCGCCACTTCCGTGGCCCCCTGCACCATGCAGCCGTACTTGGTGGCCACTGCGTCGAACCAGCCCACCCGGCGGGGGCGGCCCGTTGTCGCGCCAAACTCCCCCTTGTCGCCCCCCCGGCGGCGCAGCTCATCCCCCTCGGGGCCGGTGAGTTCGCTGACAAAGGGCTCGGTGTTGGAGCCCACACTGGAGGAATACGCCTTCGTGACGCAGATCACATCCCGAACGGCGGTGGGGGGCACCGGGGCCCCTACGCAGCCGTATCCCGCCAGGGTGTGGGACGAGGTAGTCATGGGGAAAATGCCCAGGTCCGGGTCCTTCATGGAGCCCAGCTGCCCCTCCAACAGCACCGTCCTACCGTCCTTCAGCGACCGATGGAGAAAGCCCACCGCATCGCCCACATAGGGCCGGATCAGCTCCCGGCTGTCCAAAAGCTGGTCGTACAGCGCCTTTGCATCCAAAGCGGGCTTGTGGTACAGGTGCTCGAAGAGGATGTTTTTCACCTCCACAGCGCGGCTGAGCCGCTCCCACAGCCGGTTTTCGTCAAAAAGGTCGCATACCTGGATGCCCGTCTTAGCGTACTTATCGGAGTAAAAGGGAGCGATGCCGCTCTTGGTGGAGCCGAAAGCCCTTCCCCCCAGCCGCTCCTCCTCATAGGCGTCCTGAAGGACATGGTAGGGCATGAGCAGCTGGGCCCGCTCGGACACGATGAGGTTGGGGGCCGGCACACCCTGGCCGGTCACGTCCTTCAGCTCAGCTGCCAGCTTGGCCACGTCCAGGGCCACCCCGTTGCCGATGACATTGGTGATATGGGGATAGAAAATGCCGGAGGGCAGAATGTGCAGGGCAAAGCGCCCGTAGTCGTTAATGATGGTGTGGCCTGCGTTGGCCCCCCCCTGGAAGCGCACCACCACATCGGAGGTCTCCGCCAGCAGGTCGGTGATCTTACCCTTGCCCTCGTCGCCCCAGTTGGCCCCTACAATCGCTTTTACCATTTCAAATACCTCTGCGGCCGGGATTCGCAGCCAGTCTTGCTGGTCTGCCTTATCCGTCCGACCGTTTCATTATAATAGACTTCTCCCCAGTCCGCAAGCCCTTTTCGCGGTTTTTCCGTTTTTCTCTTTACTTCCGTAAAGCAGCGTGTTAGAATAGGGGCACTGTAACATCATTTGGGGAGGGATCCCTATGCAAAAAGAGAGCGTGGAGCAGAATACCCTGCTGTTTAAGGCCATCCTGGCCCTGCGGGATCAGGAGGAATGCCGCGCCTTCTTCCAGGACCTGTGCACCGTGGCCGAGCTGAAGGCCCTGGCCCAGCGTATGGAGGTGGCCCAGCTTTTGGACCAGGGCTTCATCTACAACGACATTCTTCAGCGTACCGGCGCGTCCAGCGCCACCATCAGCCGGGTCAACCGGGCGCTGCAATACGGTGCGGACGGTTACAAAACCGTGCTGCCCCGGCTGAAGAAATGACGAACGCATACACCGCGCTGGCCCGGTGCTATGACCGGCTCACCGCCGATGTGGACTACGCCGCTTGGGCGGATTATGTAGAGCGGCACTTCCAAAAATGGAAGCGGCCTGTCCGCGCGGTGGCGGAACTGGGCTGCGGCACCGGCAGCCTGACCAAGCAGCTGGCTGAACGGGGCTTTCAGATGACCGCCCTGGACCTGTCCCCGGATATGCTGTCCATGGCGGAGCAGAAATGCCGGGGGCTGGATGTGCTGTTTTTGTGCCAGGATATGTCCCGCCTCACCCTGCCCGCCCCCGCCGACGCGGTCATCTCCTGCCTGGACAGCGTCAACTATGTCACCCGCCCAGCCGCCCTGCGGCGGACCTTTCGGCGGGTGTACCGGGCTCTGGCCCCCGGCGGACTGTTCCTCTTCGATGTCAAAACCCCCGCCGCCCTGGAAGGCGCAGACGGCCAAACCTATCTGGACGAGGACGAGGATCTGTTCTGCGTCTGGCGGGGAGATTACTCCCACAAACGGCGGGTGTGCGGCTATGGGCTGGATCTGTTCGTCCGGGAGAGGGACGGCAGCTGGAGCCGGGCCGGCGAATATCACGAGGAGTATGCCTACACCCCGGAGGAACTAGATAGCTTCCTGCGGGAGGCGGGCTTTCAAACCATTCAGGTATACGGCGATAAAACCATGCGTCCGCCCAGGGAAGAGGCGCAGCGGATCTTTTTTGCCGCAGGAAAGGAACTGTAGCTATGGATCAGATTGTTCGTGCCATCGCCAAAAACGCCCCGGTCAAGGCAATGGCTATCTCCGCCCGGGACACGGTAGAGCGGGCCAGGGCAATCCACGACTGCTGGCCGGTGGCAGCCGCCGCTCTGGGCCGCCTGCTCATGGCCGCCTCCATGATGGGAGCAGCCATAAAGGAGGAAGCAGGAGCCGTTACCCTGCGGGTAAAGGGCGGCGGGCCCCTGGGGGCCCTCACCGCCGTGTCCGACAGCCGGGGCAATGTGAGGGGCTATGTACAAAACCCCGCCGTGGATGTACCCCGGAAGGCAAAGGGCAAGCTGGACGTGGGCGCCGCCGTTGGCTGTAACGGTGAGCTCACCGTTATCCGGGATTTGGGGCTCAAGGAGCCCTATATCGGATCGGTCCAGCTGGTTGGGGGCGAAATTGCCGAGGACGTAGCCGCCTATTTTGTGGAGAGCGAGCAGGTGCCAACGGCCTGTGCCTTGGGTGTGCTGATCGCGCCCAGCCAAACAGTACAGGCGGCGGGCGGCTACCTCATTCAGCTCCTGCCCGGCGCGGACGAGACCGTGGTGTCCGCGGTGGAGCGGGGCGTGACGCGCCTGGGGGCGGTAAGCGCCCGGCTGGACGCGGGAACAGACCCCTTGGGGCTGCTGCGGGAGGTGCTGGACGAATTTGATCTGGAAGTGCTGGAGACCTCCCCCATCGAATACCGCTGTTACTGCACCCGGGAGAGGGTGAGCCGCGCCCTCATCAGCCTGGGAAGGGCTGAGCTGGACGCTTTGATCAAGGAACAAGGGGGCGCGGAGCTCACCTGCCAGTTCTGCGATGAGGTATACCGCTTCAATGCACAAGAGCTGGGCGCCCTGCGGGACGAGGCATCTGCCAAGTAACGCCAACTTTTTTCAAATGAGCTCTTGACAGGAGAGGTTTCATTTGTTATAATCACTTTCGCCGTCTGACAAACGGAGGAACGACGGGAGCATAGCTCAGCTGGGAGAGCACTTGCCTTACAAGCAAGGGGTCACAGGTTCGAGCCCTGTTGTTCCCACCAAAGCGAGTCCCAAATGTGGCGCGGTAGTTCAGTTGGTTAGAACGCCGGCCTGTCACGCCGGAGGTCGAGGGTTCAAGTCCCTTCCGCGTCGCCACATTTTATGCCCAGGTAGCTCAGTTGGTAGAGCAGTGGACTGAAAATCCACGTGTCGCTGGTTCAATTCCGGCCCTGGGCACCATATGCGAGTGTAGCTCATCTGGTAGAGCGCCACCTTGCCAAGGTGGAGGTAGCGAGTTCGAGCCTCGTCACTCGCTCCATGTTGGGGTTGAATCGCCCCATTCAGGAACCCCGCCTTTTAGGCGGGATTCCTTCATTCCGTTCCCCTTCCCTTCTCCTTCACAATGCGTTGTTTTCCTAATTTTCCATGCGGTGAAGGAAGTTGAGGAAAGTTTTCTCTTGTCGTTCTAATTTGCTGAGGGACACAATAGAATAGCAGTGTATGGCGCCATAGCCAAGTGGTAAGGCAAGGGTCTGCAAAATCCTGATGCCCCAGTTCAAATCTGGGTGGCGCCTCCAAATAAAGTGGGCGGGCTTACGGCCCGCCCACTTTTCTTCTCCCCCATCCTGTTTTGCAAATACTTTAAAGAAATATCCGGGTGTAGCGCAGTTGGTAGCGCGCTTGGTTCGGGACCAAGAGGCCGTGGGTTCAAATCCCGCCACTCGGACCAACTTGCATTGACAAAAAAGATGCAGACAAAAATTCCGCACTTCGGTGTGGAATTTTTGCATTAAATCAGCAATTTAGCGAAAAAGAATGAATATTTTTCGAGCGTTTCAAAATTTTGGGTGCGTAAAATAAAAATAACGTGTCGGAGATGCAAATTCCCCGAATTTGGGAGTTTTTAGAAGCACACATGACTCGAACTCCCCAGCATTCAAAAAAAGAGATTTGCCACCCACAGTCTGCCAGCCACCCAGGCAGACCGTGGGCGGCTTTTTCATTATCCAGTCTGTTCAGATTGGTGGTTATGCTTGGTTTGTCTTTGGTTCCTTGGTGGTATTGGTGAATAGCTTTCCCCATGCCTTTCAGCTATACTTGGCCTGCAACCGGCAGAAAGGAGAATGACACATGGCCACCACAAAGAACCTCTGTGCGAAATGTTGAGCTCAACATTTTGCGCATTATGGTGAGAGGAATAAAATGGTGAGTGATATTTAAAAAGCATGAGGACAAGCGGACTCATGCTGAAATCACTCACCATTTTATATTTGTATTTCAAAAAGGACCTGGGTGGTGCATACTGGTTACCGAAAGGAGCGTGGTGTGCATGTATTCGTGGGAAGAAGTGCAACAAGCAACCAACGAAATTATCCTCGTCTTAGAGAAGCGACAACTGTCAGAAGTCTCAATCAACCGGTACAAACAGCACTATCAGGAATTAAATACTTTTTGCAAGCATGAGGGGCTTATTAAGATTGATGAAAACACGCTGCTGGAATTTCTTCGTTTCCGGTATGATGTCCACATTACAAATCTTCATGTCAAAGGATTAGAGAGAGTAGCTGGAAACCATATCAGACCATTTACGGTATTGAACTGGTATCTCATGACCGGAGAAATCGACACCAGGGTCAGAGTACGCAATCCGCTATTCATGTGTCCAGAAGGATTTTTTGATTCTTATGGGTCCTTTATAGAGTATTTGCGGCAAAAAGAGCTCTCATCTTCTACTATCAGAAATTATCGTGAGACCGCACAGCAGTTTATCCGGCACATGATCAGCATAGGAATCGAATCTTCTGAGATAATCTCATCCGCAGGCATATTATCTTTCCTCTCAGCATCTAAGCACTTCTCGACCAATTCTTTTTCCTATCTCCTCACTGGAGTCAGGCAGTATTTATCATTCCTTTTCCGCAATGGTTTCTTGGATGAGGATTTTTCCGAGATTTTGCCGCAGGTGAAAAAGCCAAGATACGCGGGAATTCCCCATATATGGAGCAAAGAAGAATTAAAAGCGATCCTCAATGCGGTAGATAGAATGAGTCCTACTGGGAAACGTGATTATGCAATCATGCTACTAGTGATTCAAACTGGCTTTCGTGCGGCGGATATACGCCGGCTAAAATTGAAAGACATAGATTGGAAAAATCATAAGATCCATATTACCACCGCAAAAAATGGTCAAGAAATGGAATTACCTCTGCTGGAAAACACCGGCTGGGCAATCATTGATTATCTCCAAAATGGGCGGCCAAAAACAGACTGCGACTGCGTGTTCACCAGGCACATTGCACCCTATGGGCCAATTGGCAGTACATCCGGCTTGGATTTTGCTCTGGGGCGCTACATCATGAAAGCTGGGATCAAACTCAAAAAGGGAGAGCGGCACGGCCTTCATACACTGCGGAATTCCCTGGCCAAGAATATGCTTGATACCGGTGCGCCGCTTCCTATCATCTCGCAGACTCTCGGACACCAAAATGTGAATACCACTGCAATTTATTTGAAAATTGATATTGACGGGCTGCGGAAATGTGCTCTGGATATCAGCGAGTGGGAGGTGTAGTCATGAGAGATTATGTGTGGAAAAGCTCTTTGGCCAAGTACATTCAGGATCATATTGCGATTCAAAAGGCGGCAGGATTAAAATTTTGGCAGCAGGAACAAGATCTCCAAAGATTTGATCACTACTATTTTTACAGTGGTTATCAAGGAACCAAAATCTCTATGGAAGCAGTAGAAGGTTTCATATACGTCAACGGAGAAAGCCGCAACAGTTGGCGGAGAAAAGAGGTTCTGCTGCGCAACTTTGGATTGTATATGAAGGACCTGGGGCTGGAGCCTTATATTCCTGTCGTAAAAACACCGGAGAGCCGGACTCCTTATATCCCCCATATTTACACAAAGACAGAACTGCACCGTTTCTTTTCGGCCATCGAAGAATACCCTGATTCCGGGTCTTCTTCCAGAAAAATAGTGGATGCGGTCTTATTTCGCTTTCTGTATGGCACAGGCGTGCGGATTTCTGAAGCGCTTAATTTGACGATTGCCGATTATGACCGCAGCACAGGTATTGCTACGATCCACCACGGAAAGAACAATCGTGACCGGCTCATCCCACTCCACTCATCTCTGGCTAAACGTGTTAACACTTTTTTAGATGAGTTTCACAAGAACCACAGTTTGGACACCTATCTTTTTCCCAGTTCTAAAATGCTCAAGATGGGAAAGAACGTTGCTTATGATCATTTTCGTGATTATCTTCTGATGGCGGATATCCCCCACACTGGCCGGGGCCCCAGAATCCATGATTTCCGTCATGGATTTGCGGTAGAAAACCTCCGTAGATGGTCCGTGGAAAGAAAAGATCTGCTGAATCTGATCCCGTATCTTTCCGCATATATGGGACATAGCGATTACAAAGCCACCCAGCATTACTTGCGTCTGACCGCTGAGATATATCCAGAAATGGTGGAGATACTGGCTGCTGAATGCATGGACATTGTTCCTCAAGGAGGTAGATACTGTGAAAACCCCTGACCTCCCTTACTTTATTTCTCAGTTTTTCAGCTCGTACCTCTCCGGGCAAAAAAATGTAAGCAGGAATACGATTATATCCTATGCCACAACATTTAAGCAGTTCTTCTTATTTTGTGAAGAAGCAAAGCAGTTGAAAGTAGAGCGGTTGACCTTAAACCTGATCAATGAAAGCCTTGTTACTGATTTTCTCGACTGGCTTGAGAAAAGTCGAAATGTGAGCATGACAACGAGGAACCAAAGACTTGTTGCGTTGCACTCGTTTTTTCGATATGTACAGAAAAATTCTCCTGTACACATGGAACTGTCTTCCAAAATCCTAAATATCCCCTATAAGAAAGCTCCTCGAACCATGGTTTCGTATCTCTGCGAGGACGATATGCGAACTTTGCTGGCACAGCCTTCAGGAAATACTCAAGAAGGATTCCGGGACATGGTTCTGCTGTCTGTTTTATATGATACAGGAGCTCGCGTCCAAGAACTTGTTGATATCAAGGTAAAGGATGTTCGGTTAGAAAAGCCCGCAGTAGTGACGCTACATGGGAAGGGAGACAAAGCACGGCAGGTTCCCATTATGCCAAGCACTGTGAATCTTCTGCAATCTTACCTTACTTCCAACAAAGGAAATCCGGGAATTGCCCGTGGAGATACCCCGTTGTTTGTAAACCAACGCGGAGAGGCCCTCAGCCGATGGGGTGTTTCGCATATTATTGATAAGTATGTCAGGAAAGCGCAGGCCAAGGGAGAACTTTGTGTGGGATTCCCGATTACTCCTCATATTTTCCGCCACTCTAAAGCAATGCATATGCTTCATGCGGGGATTAACCTGTTTTATATCAGGGATATCCTTGGGCATGTTGATGTTTCCACAACTGAAATTTATGCCAGAGCAGATACAGAGATGAAGCGCAAGGCTATTGAGGCGTCTTGCGAGGATATCTTTCCAAACGAGAATTTCCAGGATTGGAATGAGAGTAGCAACATCATGAGTTTCTTGGACTCTCTGTGTTAATTACCAAATATAAAATGGTGAGTGATTTCAGCATGAGTCCGCTTGTCCTCATGCTTTTTAAATATCACTCACCATTTTATTTCTCTCACCATAATGCGCGAAATGTTGAGCTCAACATTTTGCGCAAAGGTTTCTTGTAGCTGGCATGGTGCTATTCTCCTTTCCGCTGATTGCAAGGCAAGTATAGCCGAAAGGCATTGAGAAAGCTATTACCAACACCACCAAAGAACCAGAGTGCAAACGAAGCAAATGTAACAGTGGTGGGAAAACAAAAGCCCCAGAGCTGCCGGACTTTTCCGGTCACTTTGGGGGTAGGTGGATAGCGAGTTTACTCCGTCCATAAATAGCGGACTTTGCATCTTTGGTGCGTAAATTTTTTGAAACGGGAGGCTGTTTTGAAATATCTAACTTTTTCCTTCTTTTATTGGCTATAATCTTCGGATTTTCCGCACATTGTTTGACTTTATCACGG
>Ga0209064_1000639_pt1 | contig 74482 bp, 57 predicted proteins | sample Inofromicrocosms_FD_187498 | JGI IMG/M metagenome (GOLD analysis project Ga0209064, IMG submission 187498) | Mouse cecum microbial communities from Vienna, Austria - Inoculum for glucosamine and mucus D2O microcosms (SPAdes) (version 2) | ecosystem: Host-associated > Mammals > Digestive system >...
CGCCTATCAGACAGGTATTTCGGGGCTAAAAATGCCTGTTTCTAAAATTTTCTCAATAAAAATAAAATTTTTACTGAAAAACGCTTGACAAACATCAAAATATTTTTCAAAACCCCTTGAAAAAAAAGAAAAAACTTGATACAATGAATACGTAAATAAACGCGCTGCGGCGCGTAGGAGGATTGTATGATTAAAATTATTTGCGGACCGAAAGGAAGCGGCAAGACGAAGAAGATCATCGCAGCGGCAAACGAGGCGGTCGCCGCCGCAAAGGGTCATCTGATTTTCATTACCGATACCAAGCGCTATATGTACGATTTAAAGCGCGAAATCCGCTTTATCGACGTAACCGATTATTCGGTTGCGGGCGAGGATGCGCTTTGCGGCTTCATTAAGGGTGCGATTGCGGGCGGCTATGACAACGAATATATCTTCATCGACGGTGTGGCGCGCATTGCAGGCAAAAACATCAAAGATATGGCGCAGATATTCTATATGCTCGAAAAGGTTGCAACGTTGCGCGACCTCGTAATTACCATTACGTGCAGCTGCGCGCAGGAAGAATTGCCCGATTTCGCAAAGAAATATCTTTAAGTTATATAAGATTCGCAAAAGAATGACAGTCGATACCCGACAGGAAATTTTGTGAATACGAATCGGAGTTTTTATGTACTTTATCGGCACGAGAGGAAGCGAACGGGTGAGCGGCGCGGAAGCCGTGGTTCGTGGGCTTGCGGACGACGGCGGGTTGTTCGTTCCGGAGTTCTTTCCCGTAATTTCCCAAGAGGAGCTCGAAGGGATGCTCGGCATGGATTATGCGGAGCGCGCGGGGCTCGTCATTTCCAAGTACTTCGACGAATACGACGGCGAAGCGCTTCTTTCCGCGCTGAAAACGGCATATTCCCGCTTCGAGGGGGGCGATGCCGCACCGCTCGTCCGTTTGGACGAGGGCACGTATATCCTTGAGCTCTTCCACGGACCCACCTGCGCGTTCAAGGATATGGCGCTCGTTGTTTTGCCCCATCTCTTGAGGAAGGGCTGCGAGCTTCTTGGCATTCAAGAAAATATCCTCGTGCTTGCCGCCACCAGCGGCGATACGGGCAAGGCGGCGCTCGAAGGCTTCAAGAACGCCGAGGGGATCAAAATTCAGGTATTCTATCCCAACGAGGGCGTGTCGTCCATGCAACGTATGCAGATGTGCACGCAGGAGGGCGAAAACGTGTCCGTCGTTGCCGTCAAGGGAAATTTCGACGACTGTCAGACGGGTGTCAAGAATATTTTCGGCTCCGAGGAATGCCGCGCAAAGACGAAGGAACGCGGCTATCTGCTCTCTTCCGCCAACTCCATCAACGTGGGGCGGCTGATTCCGCAGGTGGCATATTACTTTTCCGCGTATTGCGACCTCGTGTCGTCCGACCAGATCGCTATGGGCGACAAAGTCGACTTTGCCGTACCTACGGGCAATTTCGGCAATATTCTGGCGGCGTACTACGCAAAGCGAATGGGACTTCCCGTGGGAAGGCTGATATGCGCCTCCAACAAGAATAACGTTCTGACCGATTTTTTCCGTACGGGCAATTACGACAGCAGGCGTTCGTTTTACAGAACGATGTCTCCGTCGATGGATATTCTCGTATCCTCCAATCTCGAACGGTTGATTTTCGAGCTGTCCGGCAGAAACGCGCAGGTTACGGCTGCGCGTATGAAGTCCCTTTCCGAAACGGGGAAATACTCGGTTACGAGCGAGGAGTTGCAGTCGCTGCGCACGGAGTTCTACGCGGACTTCACGGGAGAGGACGACACCGTGGACTGCATCTACGAATACTTTACCGAATACGGTTACCCCATGGATACGCACACGGGCGTGGCGCTCAGCGTTGCCGCGCGGTATCAGGAAAAGCGCGAGCCGCTCGATCCCGTATACCCTATGGTGGTGGTTTCCACGGCAAGCCCGTACAAGTTCCCGCAGGATGTTTTATACGCGCTTTCGGGCAACGACGTCAAAGACAGCTTCAAGTGTATCAAACGAATCAATCTGCTTACGGCGATGAAGGTGCCCGAAGCCATTAAATCGGTGAGATACAAACCGATTCTGTTCAAGACGACGGTTTCGCCTGCAAAAATGTTCGACGAAGTGCTGAAATTTATTTAAAGGCGCGTTGCGCCTTTTTTAATTTATAACGTTTACGGAGGAACGAGAATGAAGCTGAAAAAAACAGTAAGCGTTCTGGCGGCGCTGGCGCTGTCCTTCGGCGTATTTGCGGGATTTTCGGGATGCGGCAGGGAAATCACCGCCGCAGACGTGAAAAAAAAGATTTTCGAAGAAATTGCGGCGACGGAAATTACGGGCTATGAAATGAAGACGGAGCGGTCGCGCGTTTTCGGAATCGAAATGAAAAATTACGCCGAAAAAAGCTCGGCGGAGGAATCGGTCCTCCTGACGTATTACGAGGAGGAAAACGTCTTTGCCGATTGCTTTACGCAGTCGGAGTATTACAAAGAAGTAACGGCGCCCTCCCACGAGAATACGGAAAGACAAAACAGATTCGGTATAGGTTTTTGCCGCGGGGAGGACGGCTACTCTTTCAGCGATTCCTGGAAGGGCGTCGGACTGAAAAAGGGAAATTTCGGCGGCATGGTCTCCAAGCTCAGGGAGGGCGGCGAGTTCGTTTTGACCAAGGGGAGCCCGACGCTTTCGGACAAGCTTTCCGCAAACTCCTTTTCTGATATTGCTTCCTCGATGCAGACGCTCGACGCAGACGTCACAAAGACGGGAGAGGGCTACGAGGCGAAGCTCGATTTCGTGAAGTCCGCAGAACGGCTGTTACGGGGTATGAGCGGTCTTATCTTCGTTTACGAAAAAAATCCGTCCATGACGGTGCGGGAATTTTTTGCGGACGAATTTGCAGCCAAGCTGGTAAAGCAGGCGTTGGAGCAAGACGGACCCTACGCAGGTTTTAGCGCGCTGTCGGAGATGATTTTTGAGGCGACGGGCAGAAGGCTCTCCTCGTCTACGGAATATTATAATGACGCGGAAAACGGCGCGCAGGCATTTTACGCGTGTCTGGAAAGCAAGATGCTCTTTACGGTACTGTCGCAGACTGCGCCGAGCGGAGTTAACACAGCGGAAATTTCCTCCAAGGACGGCACGGTCGGCGGCATGAAGGCTTCGGCGCTGCTCGGCTCCCCCGGGGAAGTGAAGAAGGAGGTCGCCAAGGCGGCGGCGAATCCCGAAAAATTTCTCCTCGAAGCGATGCTTGATTTCGACAACGGCGAAAAGGACGAGGGCTCGTTCAAAATGGTAACGACGGTGACGCTCGACAGGGGTCTTCGGGTAACGGGCATGAAGACGGTGATGAAGACGAGCTATAAGGATTACGACGAACATGAAGAGGACGGAAAAACGGACGGAAAAGACGGCGAAGAGGAATATACCACGCAGAGCGTCTCGTCGGAAACGACGGTAAAGATATTGAAAAAGGCGCCCGTGCTGACCGTTCTTACGGGAATGAAGGTAGACGTCGGCTCGCGCTTGAAGCCGGGCGCGTACGAGCTGAAATCCGAAAACGAAGCGCTGAGGGGATATTCGTCCAAGGGCGGCTCCAAGACGTGGACGGGCGCGGTGAGTCTGGCGATAACCGTTTCGGAAACGGAGGCGCGGGTTGCCGCAAGGTTTACGGCGGACGGCTTGGTTATCGACGAAACGAGAACGTACGATATATCGGACGGACGCTCCGTTTACGATAACGAGTATTTATTTTCCGACGAAGGGTATTCGTACCAAGGCGCCGAGTACGAGCTTTTCGGAATCCGCTACGGATTTCAGACGGATTTCTCGTACGGTTCGTTTTCCTTGGGATACGACGCTTATTTGTCGGTTCCCACCGAGCGGGCGTATCTCACGCTTTAATTCGGAAAAATATAAAATAAATAAGAAGAAGGAGAAAATTATGGCAAGAATCGTATTGAACGAAACGAGTTATCACGGCGCGGGATGTATCAGCGAAATCGTGGAAGAGGTGCGTCGGAGGGGCTTTCACAAGGCGTTCGTCTGTTCCGATCCCGACCTTGTGAAGTTTGGGGTAACGGACAAGGTGTTAAACGTGTTGAAGGGCGCAAATCTCGGCTATGAGCTGTATTCGGATATTAAGCCCAATCCCACGATCGAAAACGTGCAGACCGGCGTTGCGGCATACAAAAAGAGCGGAGCGGACTATATCATCGCTATCGGCGGCGGCTCTTCCATGGACACCGCAAAGGCAATCGGTATTATCATCAACAATCCCGAATTTGCGGACGTGCGTTCGCTCGAAGGCGTTGCGCCCACGAAGAGACCGTCCGTTCCCATTATCGCCGTACCGACGACTGCGGGCACGGCGGCGGAAGTTACCATTAACTACGTTATCACCGATACGGAGAAAAAACGCAAGTTCGTGTGCGTGGACGTGCACGACATTCCCGTCGTTGCCGTTATCGACAGCGATATGATGAGTACGATGCCCAGGGGCTTGACCGCCGCAACCGGCATGGACGCTCTCACGCACGCAATCGAGGGCTATATAACCAAAGGCGCGTGGGAAATGACGGATATGTTTCACTTGAAGGCAATCGAGATCATTTCGCGCTCCCTGCGAGGCGCGGTGAACGGCGAGAAAGAGGGCAGGGAGGGCATGGCGCTCGGGCAGTACGTTGCGGGCATGGGCTTTTCCAACGTCGGTTTGGGCATCGTTCACTCCATGGCGCACGCGTTGGGCGCGGTGTACGATACGCCCCACGGCGTTGCCAACGCTATTCTGCTGCCTACCGTGATGACGTACAATGCCGACGCTACGGGCGAGAAGTACCGCGATATTGCCAAAGCCATGGGGGTACAAGGCGTAGACGGTATGAGCTTGCGGGAGGCGAGAGATGCTGCCTGTGCCGCCGTCGCGAAGCTATCCGAGGACGTGGGGATTCCGCAGAACTTGAAGGGGATCGTCAGAGAAGAGGATGTCGACTTCCTTGCGCAGTCGGCAATGGACGACGCGTGCCGCCCCGGAAACCCCAAAGACCCCACGAAAGAAGATATTATCGCTCTCTATAGATCCTTGTTGTAACGCGTATTGCGTCGGCGGAGGGCGCGGCGAGCAACCGAAAATGAAAAAAACACGGCGTACTGCAATTGCCACCCGTTTAGAGGCAGAGAAAATCGCTGAAATTTCAATTGGTTTACAAAGCAGATGCAATTATGTGCAGAAAACGCTCTCGGAAAAATTCTCCGAGAGCGTTTTCTCATCATAGGAAAAGCCTGAAATAAACTTCGTCGGTGTATTCGGAAAAATCGACTGCGGAAAATTCCTTGTCGTGGACGATTTTCATACCGTCGGGAAGAACGAGTTTTTTTGTTTCCAGTAAGGAATGCTTGCGGCAGAGCAAGGGGATATTAAGGATTCGGTCAGCGACAATCGGCTCATGGCTTGATAATAGCGCTTTTTGATTGAAAAGCAACCGATCCGATTTTTTACGATAAATATTTTACGGGGCGGAAGGCAATCAGCCAATACAGCAACCAGAGCGCGGCAACGCCCGCAAGGGAGAGGATCGCGCGAAAGGCAATCACGTTTCCTCCGACGAAAAACAGGAGCAAATTAAACCCCGTAAGCGCATATACGGCGGCGAATATGCCGAATGCGACGAGCAGAGAACAGCAGATATAGGTCGTCAGTTTCATGCGGACAGTATGTGCAGGACGTTCGGTTGTTATGCGGCAGAAGGATTGCCTTAGTCGCTCCGTGAGCGGTGGCGGAAAAGATAAATTCCACATTACGCAAAGGGATTCGGCAGGACCGAAACGGCGGGAAAACGCCGACCGCTATTTTCCCGTATGCAGATTTTTGGAAAAATCGATTTTCGGAAGGGCGTCGGAAAAAAAGAGGGACACGAGACGGACGGTTTCCCGTACGGCGGTTTCGTAAAACGTTACGGCGGCGGCTTCGTCGGGCAAAACGGCGGGGAATTGCTGCGGATACAGGCAGGAAAGGCGGGGCTTTAAGTGCAGCGCGCGTTCGAATTTCTGCCAGCGGCGCTGTTTTTTGTAACACTTCCCGTGAAAAAACGTTATGAACCGGTAAAAACGCTTTAATGCGATCCGGAACGCCCGTTCGGTGGGCAGCCGCTGCTCGGTTTGAACGGCTGCGCTGCAAATCAGCTTGTAAATTACGCCGTCCCGTACGATTTTCGCGGGGATAAATGGGGCGGGAAAGCGTTCTGCTTCCTTGCCGCGTTCCTTGCGCAGAAAGAACACGTCCCAGTCGTTTTCCATACGTTGGTGCGCCATGCCGTGCGCGTTCGTCTGTTGGAGATAGCGGTAAACGAAGGGGTGAAAAACGACGTCCGTCGCGTAGTGCGAGCAATATCCCGCAAGATAGGCGGCGGCTCGTTCGTCGGGCGCACTGCGGTAGCGCGAAAAAAACGCGGTAAACGTTTCGTAGGGGACGTCGTGTAGAAGCGACCCGAAATTCTTTTCTTTGGAAAGAATTTTCAAAAAGAAAAACGGGTCGGGACCCTGCGCCCCCAAGTAGAAATAATCTGGGTGCGTCCGTACGGCGTTTCCTATTTTCGGCGCAAAAGATTTGCTTGCGTCCTCTGCAATCAAGAGGTGTGTGATCGACGAAGGCATACGGATAGTTTGTGCCGTTTATCCGTAATTAAAACGCGGTTGGTTTTTCTTGTAGATACGCCGCCACCAGCTCCGCAAAATATTCTATCTCCTCGTTGGATAAAACGGCGTCTTTCGGGATACCGTAAAACTTTTCCAAGCATTTTCTGCAACAGCACCCCAACCCGTGCTGCGCGTAGTACACGGGATTGCCGTAATAGGGCGTTTGCTTTCCGTCGTTCGGTTGGCAGACACGGATACTTTTTGCAAGAATCTTTTTGATTGCGCTTTTGTTTACTTTCGGCAGCTTGCATTTTGCAACGTTATCCAATTCTACGCTCAGCCATTCGTCGTTCCATGCGGACGCCCGCATGACGCTTTTTACCGTGCCGTAGTCGGGTTTTCGTTTCATCGTTTCGGCGTAGGGAAACGCGGAACCGCAAAATTGACAGCGGGTGGTTTTACCGTCGTAAACGAAATAATGCTTCCCGTTTTCGCAGTCGTGAGGATGCTTACCGATATTGCGTTTGTTTACGACGAGGTCTTCTCTTACGCTGTTTACGGTTTTAAACGCGGCTCTGTCCGTTTTATATACTTTAAACGGCGTGATTGCAACGGGGTTTTTTACGTACATCAGCACGGCGTAGTTCGAACGCGCCTTTTGCTGCCAGAATCCGTCGTCGGCGCAGATTTCTTTTCCGTATCGCTCGCGAAGCCGCGCCACCTCGGGTTCGGTGAGGTTTTTAAAATACAAGACCTTATCCACCTCGAATTTGGCGGTAACTTGCTTTCCGACCTCCTGCATAAAGACGGTGTCGCCTGCGGAAACCGTTTGGAAGGGCGGGATTTTATGCTTGGAAAATCTGCTTTCTATCCTTTTCTCTCCCGACAGAATTTTTTCGATATATCCCTTTTTCATGATTGCCAGATGTTCCATAATTCACCTTTTCAGAGAAGGAAGGCGCCCCTTGGCTCAAGGGGCGCCTTTTCGTTAAATTCCCGTTTACAGCATTTCCATTATAGCATAACCGAAATAAGAAAACAAGGAAAGATACAATAATCTTTCCTTGCTTTTTATTCCCGCATTCTTTGGAAGGTCAGTTTTTATTCAGAGATTGCAATACGGCGGGAGGGGCTTCCTCGTAGCGGGCAAAGGTTTCGGTAAATTTGCCGCGCCCCTGCGTCATCGAGCGCAACGCCGTTGCGTAAGTCAACAGCTCCGCTTTGGGAGCTTCCGCCGTGATGATCTGCACGTCGTCCTGCGCTTCCATGCCGATGATTCTGCCCCTGCGCTTGTTCAGATCGCCCAGAACGTCGCCGACGAAGCTTTCCGGCACGCCGATTTTCAGGCGGGAGAGGGGCTCTAAAAGCACGGGCTTCGCGTTCTTCACGCCCTCGCGGAAGGCAAGCTCCGCCGCCGCCTTAAACGCCGCTTCGGAGGAGTCTACGTCGTGGTAGCTTCCGTCGTAGAGTACGGCTTTTAAACGGACGACCGGATAGCCCGCCAATACGCCGTGCGGCAGGCATTCGATCAAACCCTTTTCCACGGCGGGGATATACTGCTTGGGCACCGCGCCGCCCACGACCTCTTCGGCAAATTCAAAGTCTTTCTCCGTGGGTTCAAAGCGGATCTTACAGTGTCCGTACTGTCCGTGCCCGCCTGTCTGCTTCTTGTATTTTCCTTCGGCGGTAGCCGTTGCGCGGATGGTTTCGCGGTAGGCGATCTGCGGGGTCGAAAATTCCGCCTCCGCGCCGAATTTGCTCTTCAACTTTTTCTTGACGACGTCCAACTGGATTTCGCCCAAGCCGCCCGCAAGCGTTTCGCCTGTGTCGGGATCTTTGACGAGGGTAAAGCACTTGTCCTCCTCGGCAAGGCGGTTCAGACCCGTAAACACCTTATCCTCCGTGCCGCGCACCTTGGCGTTTACCGCCATAAACAGGACGGGGCGGGGGAAGGCGATGGGGTCGAAGCGGACGGGGGTATCGAGCGCGGATAGCGTGTCGCCCGTGCCTGTGTTCGTAAGCTTGGAAACGGCGCCCAAATCGCCTGCGTTCAGTTCGTTCACGGCTTCGAGCTTTTTGCCGCGCACGAGGTAGAGGGAGTTGATTCTCTCCTCCGTATCGGTGTTGGTGTTGCGCACGGTCATGCCCGTTTTCAGCGTGCCGCGGCAGACGCGCAGATAGTTCATCTTACCGACGAACGCGTCGACCGCCGTCTTGAACACCTGCGCGGCGAACGCGCCGTCGCCGCAGTTGACGCCCGTTACACGGTCGGCGTTTAAGTCAAGCGCGGGAATCGGGGTGCGCTCCGCCGCTTCGGGCACGTATTTTACGATTTCGTCCATCAGGTTGATAACGCCCTTGTTGGTAAGTGCGCTGCCCGCCATGACGGGAATGACGTTGATGGAGAAGATCCCCTTGCGGATGCCGTGAATGGTGTCCTCGCGCGAAAGCATTCCGTCCTCGAAGTACTTTTCGAGCAGCACGTCGTCGTTTTCCGCCGCCGTCTCCATCAGCGTAAAGAACATCGCTTCCAGATCGCGCCTGTATTCTTCGGGTACGGGGATTTCTTCGGCGCCCGCATTCGAAAACCGATACGCTTTTCCCGTCAGCGCGTTGGCAACGCCTACCATCTTATTCCCCTCCATAATGGGAATCTGAATGGGAGCGATTTTATTTTTGTATTTTTCCTGCAACGCAAGCACCGTTTTCTGATAGTCGGCGTTTTCCTTGTCCATGCCGTTGATAAAAACGACGAGCGGCTTTTTCGCGTGCAGACAGCGGTTGATCGCTTTCTCCGCACCTACGGTTACCGTACCGCCGGCTCCCGTTACAACGAGCGCCGCGCCGCACGCGCGCATCGCCTCGTCGAATTCGCCCTCGAAGTCGTAAAAGCCGGGGACGTCGATAAGATTGAGCTTGACGCCCTTCCAGTTCGTGTACGAAAGGGAGAGGGAAATGCTCATCTTGCGCGCGATTTCTTGCTCGTCGAAGTCGGATACGGTGGTGCCGCTCTCCACCTTTCCCATACGCTCGATCGAGCCGCCGTTAAAGAGAATCGCCTCCGTAAGCGTCGTCTTACCCTCGCCGCTGTGTCCCACGATTGCGATATTGCGAATGTCGTTTGCCGTAATTGCCATAATTTTTACCCCTTTTGCTGCACTTTGCCGAAAAGGCTGCGCAAGCCGTTTCTTCCATTATAACGGATATTTTAAAAAAATCAATAGTAAACGAAAAAATAATTGTCTAAAATTTGCATTTTTTGTTAATTTCGAGTAGTTTTTTTCGAAAAAGAAAGGCGTCCCCGTTCGGGGGCGCCTTCGTTTTTATACGGTTACGCGGTTTTCATCAGCTTTACGGCAACCACGGTCATATCGTCCTCGGCGGAACCTCCGTAACGTTTGAGGGCGTCGGAGAGGATGTCCTCGGCAAGCGACTGCGGATTCAGGGGGCGCAGGGCGCTGAGATAGGCGATGAAATCGCTCGTCGAGCCGTACGCGGAGGTGATGCCGTCGCTCGTGAACAGCAGGAAATCGTTTTCCTTCATGGTTACGCGCAGGGTGGCGGGGTGCACCGCGTCGAGCATACCGATTGGCAGCGATTCGCCTTCGAGCACGCGCAGCTCCTCCCCCGAGAGCAGATAGGCGGCGGGCGAACCGATTTTCACGATGTCCGCGCAGCCCGTGTCAAGGTTGACGGCGGCGAGGTCGAGGCAGGCGAAGCGCTCTTCCGACGAAAAAGAAATCAGCCTGTTTACCGTGGTCAGCACGGTATCCGATGGCATTTTCGCCTTGTAGAAGCTCTCGAACAGCGACAGCGTACGGTCGGATACCTCCCGCGCGTTATCGCCGCTGCCCATGCCGTCGGAAAGGGCGACGAGGAAACGCCGTTCGTCGATTTTCAGAACGGAGTGCGTGTCTCCGCTTGCAAACTGCCCGTCTTTGGGGCGGGACGCCACGCCGAACGCGGCGTCGAAATTCGCCTTCCGTTTTAACACGTAGCACGCCATCCCCGCGTTCAGCGGTATTTTTTCCGCAAGGGAGAGGGGAACGTTCAGCGCCCTGCCCGCAATGGAGAGCACTTTTTTCGTCTCCACGGTTTCGGCAAGCGTAACGTTGGCGGTGAAATTGCTCCCTTCGCCGTACAAAAAGATTTCCGTGGCAATCAGCCCTGCGGCTGCAAAGGCGTTCGAAAGCGCGCGCTCACCCCCCGAAAAGGTAAATTCTTCGCTCTGCTCCAAGGCGATGTCCTTTAAAATTTCGCTTACCCCGTGCGCCTGTTCGGCAAGCAGCCGCCTGCCTTCGCGCGCCGCCTCCACGTCGGCAAGCGTGCGGCGGTATTGCGCCAGCAGCTTATTCAGGGCGAACATCAGACCCGCCGAGTTGGTGCAGTTCGAGGCGACGTCCTGCGGCAGATCGATCAGGTTGACCCGTCCCTTTGCCTTGCCTACCGCAATCAGCTTGTCCATGCCGTAGAACACGCCCGCTTTTTCGCAGCGCGCGCGACGCGGGCAGTCCTTGCAGAGCGTACCCGTCAGCTTCTCTTTCAAGCGGTTGCGCCCGTCCACGGGGCTGTCGTCAAGCTCGAACGCCGTTTCGATTTCGCGGAAGAGGGCACTCGCTTCATAGAGCCGTTCGCCCACGGCGCGGCGGTTGCGGTTGATGGCGATGCGCGGCAACGTGCGCTCGCGGTAAAAAAGCAGCGACCGGTTGAGCTTTGCGTAACATTTTTCCGGGACGGAAATGACGACGATCGCGGGAAGGATGCAGGAGACGAGGGTAAGCGCGATTTCGAGCGGGCTCTTCAGATACAGTCCGTTCAGCGCCTCCGCGCCGACTGCGAGCGTGGTTACCGCAAGCGACGAGGTGATTCTGCCGTACGGAATAAACAGCAGCGCCGCCGAGGAAAGAATCGCAAACGCCGCTACGGGCAGCGCACTATTCGTTGCGATCGCGAGGGGAAGGGATAGGACGATCGCCGCGGGCAGGGCGGAGGCGTTTTTTAAGAGGACGACGGCAAAGAGCATACACCAGAGCGCGATTGCGCCGTATACGGGCACGGGAAGCGCCCCTAACAGTCCCAGTCCCGCAAACACGCACATCAAACAAATTTCGGCGATTCTGCCCGAAGACAGACGGCAACGGAATGCGCGAAAAAGGAGAGCGTTCAGCCCGCCCTCGAACAGCATACAGAGCACGAGAAGGAATACCGCGAGCACCGTCTTTTGCAGTACGGGCATGACGGGAAAGACCGCGTATCCCGTATGCGGAAACAGAAAGATAAACGGAAGCTGGCAGAGTGCGGCGTAAATAATGCGTTCGAAGCCCACGCGCCGCGCAAAACGGCGGTAGAGCGCGTAGACGAGTGTGAGAAAAGCAACCTGCACCGCGCACGAAAGGGCGGCGCCCCAGGAGAAGGAAACGAGCGAGGACAAAAGGTATTCCCCGCCCGCAAGAAAGGGATCGAAGCCTGCCGAAAGAGCGGCGTAATAGAGGGCGAACGCCACGGGCTCCCGCTTGGGCAGGGCAAAGTTGAAAAGCGCCATCGCCGCAGCAAGGGCAAGGTGGACGAATATTTTTTTCGGGGAAATTTTCCGTACGCGGAATTTCGGCTTTTTCATAGCTTCGATTATAGAAAATAAAGGAGGTCGAACGCATGGAAATTCCGTCTTTGTTTGTCGAAACTTTGTGTTTGTCGATCGGAGCGGGGCGGAATAACAGAGGGGCGGCAAAAAAATAAGCCCTCGTGCGAGGGCTTGACGTCATGCGTTTTCTTCTTTTTGTTTTTTCGGTTTTCTCGGTTTCGGCTCCCGCTCTTTCAGCACGCCGTACTTGCGCAGCACGCGCAACAGGATAACGGCGTAGCAAATAAGGAATATGAAAAACGAGATATATTGCGAGGTGGACATACCGCCGAAGCCGCCGCGCGCTGCGTCCGCGCGGAAAAATTCGAGGATAAAGCGTGCCGCGGCATACGATAGCGCGTACGTGATTGCGGTATTTCCCGACTTTTCCGTCTTCCAGAACAGCGCTTCGCAGACGGCGAAAATTACGATAAGGTACATGACCTCGATCAGCTGCGTGGGCAAAAGTTTTACGCCGAGCGGCGTGCCGGTATCGGCGGCGGTTTCGTAAATCACGTAAAACGGTCCCGTCGTCTCTCTTCCGAAGCAGCAGCCCGAGAACAGACAGCCGACCCGACCGAACGAGTGTCCGAGCGCCGTTCCGGGAGCGTAGACGTCGGCAAGCTGCGCAAAAGGTTGTTTAAACGCCTTGCAGTAAATAAACAGTCCGAGCGCGCCGCCGATCAGCCCGCCATAGAACACGAATCCGCCCTGTAAAATTTCCGCGAAAGGGAAACGCCCCTGCGTGCGGGTAAATTCGATAATGGTGGGAATAGCTGTGATCACCGCAAGAAGTTTTGCCCCGACGACGCCGCCGATGGCGGCAAATACTGCCGACACCGTCATGTCGACGCCCGAAATTTTATATTTTCGCTTTTTCGGAATGGAAATCGCGATAGCGATCGCAAACCCGACGACGAACAGGATCCCGTAAAAGGGGATCGTTTTTCCGAAAAGATTAAATCCGTAAGTTTTGATAACCATAATTTTCTCCGAAGTAGGAAAAGACGGACGGGAAATTCCCGCCCGTCTTTCGGTTTGCGATATTATCTCAAAAATCAGAAGATAAACGCAGGTACGGCCGAGAGCGAACCGGCTGCGTCTTGAATTGCGCAAAGTGCGCAAATCGTACAGCTGATCGAAAGGGCGCCCGATACGACCATACCGATGATACCGCAGACGAGACCTGCAATGGCCAGACCTCTCTTGTCGGAGTTTTTCATCGAAAGTGCAGAAAGAATCGTACCGACGAGGGAGAGCACGAAGGGCAAAATACCAACCCAGCTCAGCCAGCCGATGCTGCAACCCAAAATCAGACCGATGAGGGAAAGCACAAATCCTGCTACAACCATGTCCATATCCTCCTTTTAAAATTTGAGCCGTTTTTACAAACTCAACAAAATTATATCACGCAAATTTCACAATGTCAATAAAATACGGGGGGGGGTATTTTAAGAAAATTTACAATTTTCGCATTTTTTTGAATTTTTTCGTGGATAGCCGAACGGTTGTCCGAAAGCCGAAAATTTCATTTCAAACCGTTTACTTTTTTTTCGGAATATGATATAATAAATTTAAGCTTGAAAAGAAGGAGATAATTTCAGAGAATGCGTTGCATGTATTGTAACAGTACGGAAAGCAAGGTGATCGACTCGCGTGCCGCCGACGACGACAGGGCGATCCGCCGCCGTCGCGAATGTATGGGGTGCGGCAGACGGTTTACTACATACGAAACCATCGAGGTAACGCCCATTCTCGTTGTAAAGACGGACGGCAACCGTCAGGCGTTCGACGTGAGCAAGATCAAGCGCGGCATCGTAAAGGCGTGCGAAAAACGTCCCGTGCCCGTGGAAAAAATCGATTTGCTCGTGGACGACGTTTCGAAACGCGTATACAATTCCATGGAGCAGGAGATTTCTTCCAAGGAAATCGGTGAAATGGTTATGGAAGGGTTGAAGGCGCTGGACGAGGTCGCCTACGTGCGCTATGCTTCCGTATATCGCTCGTTCAAAGACATTTCTTCCTTTATGGCGGAATTGCAGCGCATGATGGAGAAGAAAGAGAAGTAAAGTTCAGAGCAAGGGATTTTCTATGGCGAAAAAAACGGTTGCGGTGGGGGGCGTCGTTCTCGGAACGGGTACGCCCGCCGTGCAGAGCATGACCAAAGTAAAAACGAGCGACGCGGAATCCTGCGTCGCTCAAATTCACCGTCTCGAGGGCGCGGGGTGCGATATTATCCGCGTTTCCGTCCTTGACGAAGAGGATGCGCGCGCTATCGCGCAAATCAAGGATAAAATTCATATTCCGCTCGTAGCGGATATCCATTTTTCCGCCCGCCTCGCCGTGCTTGCGGCGGAGCACGGCGCGGATAAGCTGCGCGTGAACCCCGGAAACCTCGGCGGGGAAAAAGAGGTGAAGCTGGTCGCCGACTGCGTCAGGGCGCACAAAATTCCCGTGCGCGTGGGCGCGAATACGGGCAGCATCGAAAAGGTTCTTTACGAAAAATACGGCAGAAGCGAGCGGGCGCTCGTCGAGAGCGCGCTCATGCAGGCTGCGCTCTTCGAAAAGTACGGCGTGTCCGATATCGTGCTTTCGGTAAAGGCTTCCGACGTGCCGCTTACGGTGCGTGCTTACCGCGAAGCCGCAAGACGTTCGGATCATCCGTTGCATATCGGCGTTACCGAAGCGGGCTTCGGGGATTCGGGGCTCGTCAAGGGGGCGGCGGGGATCGGCGCGTTGCTCGTTGATGGAATCGGCGACACGGTGCGCGTATCGTTAAGCGACGATCCCGTAAAGGAGGTGGAGGCGGCGCACGCTATTCTGCGGGCGTGCGGGTTGGAGCAGGACTTCGTCGAGGTCATATCCTGTCCCACCTGCGGGCGGTGCGAATACGACTGCGCGGGGCTCGCCCGCCGCGTATCCGAGCGGGTGAAGGAGGCAAAAAAGCCCTTGAAGGTCGCCGTGATGGGTTGCGTCGTTAACGGTCCGGGAGAGGCGCGCGAGTGCGATCTTGGCATTGCGGGCGGCAGGGACTTCTGCGTGATTTTTCAAAAGGGAGAGGAAAACGAGCGGGTGCGCACCGAGGACGCGGAGGGCGCGTTCTTTGCGCGGCTCGAAAAAATATTGCAATGAGAAGCAAGGAATACTTATCGAAAATCAGGCGGGCCGACGGCTTGCAGCGCGCCGTTTTGCGCGGGATCGCGGTGGAGGGAAACAAGGCTACCTTCCGTCTCGTAACGGACAAAACTTACAACGAAGCGGACGTCGCGCACGCAAAACGCGTTTCGGCGGAGTTCGTGCCTGCGGGCTTTACGGCGGACGCGACCGTGTTTAAATCGGTGCCCGATCCCTCCGCCGTCGTACGCGAAATCTCCGCGTTTCTTGCGGGAAGGTTTCCTGCCGTGGCTGCGTTCATTTCGCCCGAGGACGTGCACGCCGAGGCGGGCGCGGGCGGCGGGCGCTTCGAAATCGGGGTGGGCAAAGAGGAGAAGAGCCGCTTCGAAAGCGGCGGCGTCGTGGACGCGGTTACTGCGTACCTAACGCAAAATTTTTGCGGCGTTTGGACGGGGGGATTTACCTTTAAGGAAAAACCCGAGGCGGAAATCGAGCACGATATTCCGCCCGAGGAGTACGTCGTCGCGCCCCGCTATTTCAAGATCTGCGATTACTCCGCCATCGACGGCGCAAAGCCGACGCTCGCTCTTTATATCGCCGATCTGACCGGCGAAACGGAGGGAGTCAGCGTTTGCGGCACGGTTACCTATTTCGAGGAGCGGCAGACGAAGAACGGAAAGCCCTATTTTTCCATTTCTCTAAACGACGGTTCGGGACAGCTGCGCGCCACGTATTTTTCCAAAAAGGCGACGCTCGAAAAGGTGCGTTCGCTGAAAATCGGCGACGCCGTGTGCCTGACGGGCAACAACCGCATCTTTAACGGGGGGCTGTCGTTTGACGTCAAAGCCGTGGATTACGGCGCGCCGCCCGCGGGCTTCGTGCCCGAGCCGCGCCCGTCCCGTCCCGTCCCCGCCCGCTATCAGGCAGTGTTCCCCGAACCCGTTTCCGACTACGTGCAGACGGATCTGTTTGGCGCGGCGCCGCTGCCCGACGGCTTGGTAAAGGGGGAGTTCGTCGTGTTCGATCTCGAGACGACGGGTTTGAATTCTTCTCCCGTCGGCGGGAATATGGACAGGATCATCGAAGTCGGCGCGGTGCGGATCCGCGAGGGGAAGATTTGCGAAAAGTTTTCTACCTTCGTTGCCTGTCCCGTGCGGCTGAGCGAGGAGATCAAGGCGCTCACGGGCATCGACGACGAGATGCTGAAGGGTGCGCCCGAGATTGCGGACGTCATGCGCGATTTCTTTAAGTTTTGCGACGGATGCGTTCTCGTGGGGCACAACGTGCAGTTCGATATCAAGTTCGTGCGTCACTACGGCGAGGAGCAGGGGTATTATTTCGACCACAAGACGTACGACACGCTCTCCTTCGCGCAGGAGCTGCTGTTTTTGTCCAACTATAAGCTGAATACCGTGGCGGATGAATTCGGGTTTACCTTTAACCACCATCGCGCGTTCGACGACGCGTTCGTTACGGCAAAGATATTTATCGAACTCTGCCGCAAGAAAAACGGTCTGCCGCGCATTTGACGGTTGCGGGCAAAGCGCGACGGATTCGTGTATGGGAGTCTCTCAACTTCTGCGGGGCGTTGCAATGACGGGAGAGGTAAGAAGCTTCGCCCCGTTACAACACTCCCCGTGCAGCCGAAAGACGCGGCAAAAAGAAAAGTGTGAATTTTCTTAAAAACGCTTGCATTTTTTATTGCGGCGTGGTATAATAAATTCGCTTAATCGAAGAAACACTGAGATTGAGAGCGGGTTTCCGCTCTCAAATTTCTTTATAGAGGGGCAAAATGAAGGTAAAACCCGCCAAAGAAATCATCGAATTTTTACAACCGATCGTAAAAACGTTCGGCGCGGAGTTGGTTGACGCGGAGTGGAATTTCAGGGATAATTCCCTTAATCTCACGATCGACGCGGAGACGGGCGTAGACTTGGATCTGCTCGAAAAGGTGCACCGCGCCGTTGACGAGCCGCTCGACGAGTTCGATCCGACTTTCGGCAGCCCCTATACGCTCAACTGTTCGAGTCCGGGGCTCGACCGCCCGTTTAAAACGGAGCGCGACTTTACCAAAAATACGGGCGAGAAAATCGAGGTGCATTTTTTCGCGCCCTTCGAAGGGAAAAAATACTACGAGGGCACGCTGACCGATTACGACGGCAAGACGATCGCCGTGGTAACCGACGCGGGCGAAAAGCGTTTCCCGATCGAAAAGACGAGTAAAATTTGTCTGCTTATCGAAGTATAAATATTCAGTTTAAAAATCAAAAAATCATAAATTACGGTTAAGGAGAAATTATGGTTAACAAGGACTTCTTTGCGGCGCTTGCCGATCTGGAACGGCAGCGCGGAATCAGCGAGGACGTATTCATCGGCGCGCTTTCTACGGCGCTGGCTTCCGCATATAAGCGGTTGGGCGTGGGCAACGGAGCGAACGTCGAAGTGCATCTCAACCCCGAAAAGTGCTCCATGCGCTTTTTTCTCACCTATACGGTCGTGGACGGCGAAGAAGAATTAAACGAGGGGGAAATCACTCTCGAAGAGGCGAAGCTCAGAAAGAAGAGCGCGAAGGTCGGCGACGTACTGACGGAAGAGTTCGTGCCCAAGGATTTTTCGAGAATCGCGGCGCAGACGGCAAAGCAGGTGATCTTGCAGCGTCTGCACGAAACGGAACGCGACAACACGCTTTCGGAATTTACCGACAAGGAAGGCGAGCTCATGAGCGGACTCGTGCGTAAAGTGGATTCGCGCAGCGTGTATATCGAGCTCGGCAAGGGTCAGATCGAGGGCGTGCTTCTGACGCAGGATCAGGTCCCCGGCGAGAGATATAACGTGGGCGACAGGATCAAGGTGTTCGTCAAGCGCGTCAAAAGCGGCGGCAGAAACGCGCAGGTGCTCGTATCCCGCTCCGCACCGGGGCTCGTCAAGCGTCTGTTCGAGGAGGAGGTGCCCGAAATCAAGCAGGGCGCCGTCGTCATCAAGAGCGTTTCCCGCGAGCCGGGGCACAGAACGAAGATCGCGATCGCTTCCATGGACGGGCGCATCGACGCGGTAGGCGCATGCGTCGGCAACAAGGGCGCGCGCGTCAACGCCGTCGTACAGGAGCTCGGCGGAGAGAAGGTAGACATCATTTTGTGGAGCGAAAATCCGCTTGAATTTATTGCCAAGGCGCTTTCGCCTGCTACCGTGATCTCGGTTACGCAGACGGACGAAAAAGCGGCGATTGCCGTCGTGCCGGACGACAAGCTTTCCCTTGCCATCGGCAGGGACGGACAGAACGCAAGACTTGCGGCACGGCTGACGGGCTGGAAAATCGACGTGAAAAGCGCGTCGGCGGCGGAGAAAATGGAACAGCTCTCCGAAGCGATTGCCGAAAATACCGAGGACGGCGCACAGGGAGACGACGCTGCGGAATGAGCGGGGCGGAAAAGAAAGCGGCAATGCGCACCTGTATCGCGTGCAGGGAAAATATGCCCAAACGGGAGATGACGCGCATCGTGCGGAGTCCGGAGGGGATCCGTCTTGATTTTACCGGCAAGGCGCAGGGGCGCGGCGCATATATCTGCAACGGTGCGGCGTGTGCGGCAAAGCTGAAAAAATACAAATTACTGAACAAAACTTTTTCCGAGGATGTCGGCGCGGAAACGTATGCGAGAATCGAGGAGGAACTGCTTGCAAACCGAAAAGATTGAGGCGTATCTCGGGTTTGCCCGTCGGGCGGGGAAACTCACGCTGGGTGTCAACGCGATAGGAACGCTTAAGCGCGGCGTGCATCTGTTGCTTCTGGATGGGAGCATGGCGCAAAATTCACGGAAAGAGATGATGAAATACGGGGCGCAATTCGCTTGTCCTCTGCTCGAAGCAAAGGACTTGGGCGTGCTCGTAAAAAAACAGGGCTGCAAGGCGGCTGCGGTTCGGGATATTTCGCTTGCAAAAGCAATTTTCGAACGCGCGGAGGAAGCGGGATTAACGACGATCGGAGGATTGAACGGGTAAGTTATGGCGTACGAAAACATCGAAAAATTGAACGCGCTACTCGGCGATAAGGGCGCGGGCTCAGTGGCAAAGACGATTGCCGAAAACGAGAAGAAGATTGCGGACATTCTCAAAAAAATCGGCGAATACGAAGCCGAGGCAATGCGTAAACGCGCGGAGGAAGAGGCGAGACGCAATGCGGAGGAGGCTGCAAAGCGCGCCGAAGAGGAACGCGCCGCCAGGGAGGCGGCGGAAAAGGAAGCCGCCGAAAAAGCGAAGGCGGAAGCCGAAGAACAAGCCAAGAGAGCCGCTGCGCAGAATGCGGAAGAGGCGGCGAAAGCGCAAGCCGAAAAGGAAAAGCAGGCTGCTTTATCCGCTCAGCGCTCCGCCCAGCGCCCCGCAGAGAGGAACGCCTCGCAGCAAAGACCGCAGGCGGAACGCCCCGTATACCGTCCCGCTGCCGACCGCGGCGCGGTGAGAAGCGGCGCACCGCAGGGACAGCGCCCTGCGTTTAACAACGGACAGCGCGCCACCTATACGACCTCCGCCCGTCCTCAGGGAGGGGCTTATAACCGCACGGCGGGCGCGCCTGCATCGCGTCCTCCTTTTGGACAGCGCCCCGCAGGCGCGGGCGCGGGAGTGCGTCCCGCACGCCCGCCGATGTCGCGTCCCACGCCGCCTCCGCCTCCCGTACAGCGCAGGGAACCGCAGAAGAAATACGACAAGACGTACGTCGAGCGCCGCCCCGAAAACAAGCGGGCGCTGCAGCGCAGGCAGGGCGCGGACGTCAACGACTTCGACGAGGATAAGAGCGGCTACCGCAAGGCGCGTTTCGGCAAGAAGAACGCGCACAAGGAAGCCCAGAAAATTAAAATCGATCACGCAGTGGTAACGAGCAAGGACATTCCCATCAAGGTGCTTTCCGAAAAGCTCGGGATTTCCGCCGTGGAAATCACCAAGCGACTTTTCCGTGAGGGGATCATGAAGACGGTCAACGAGAACATCGACTACGACGATGCGGCGTTTATTGCGCTCGAGCTCGGAATCGACCTCGAATACAAGCCGGAAAAGACGGCGGAGGACGTGCTCTTCGAAGAGACGCAGGGTGAAGCGGAGGAGAATACCGTGCTGCGCGCGCCCGTCGTTACGGTGATGGGACACGTCGACCACGGCAAGACCTCGCTGCTCGATAAGATCCGTTCAACCAACGTTACCGACGGGGAGGCGGGCGGCATTACGCAGAGCATCGGTGCGTACACCGTAACTCTCGGCGAGGGCAAGAATATCACCTTTATCGACACTCCGGGACACGCGGCGTTCACGGCAATGCGCGCGCGCGGCGCGAAGGTTACCGACATCGTCGTGCTCGTTGTTGCGGCGAACGACGGAATCATGCCGCAGACGATCGAGGCAATCAATCACGCGAAGGCGGCAAATGCGCCCATCATCGTCGCCATGAATAAAATGGATTTGCCGCAGGCAAATCCCGACAAGGTAAAACAGGGACTCGTCGAACAGGAGCTGCTGCCCGAAGAATGGGGCGGCGATACGATTATCGTGCCTATTTCGGCAAAGACGGGAGAAGGGATCGACGACTTGCTCGAAAATATCTGGCTGCAAGCGGAAATGCTCGAGCTCAAAGCCAATCCCGATCGCAAGGCGCGGGGCGTGGTGATCGAGGCGAAGCTCGACAAGGGCAAGGGTCCCATGGCAAGCGTCATCGTGCAGAACGGAACGCTGCATACGGGCGACAACCTCATTTCGGGCACTGCGATGGGGCGCGTGCGCGCCATGTTCGACGATCGCGGCGTTTCCGTCAAGGAGGCGGGTCCCTCCACCGCCGTATCGGTACTCGGTTTGGAGGACGTGCCCAACGCGGGCGATCCCATCTTCGCCGTCGAGCAGTCTCTCATGAAGAAATTGCAGGGCGAACGCAAGGACAGATTGCGCGAGTCCATGATCAAAGAGGTGAAGGTTCGCGATATCGACGCTTTCTTTCAGGATGCGGCGGGCGGAAAGAAGCCGTTCAACCTCATCGTCAAGGGCGACGTGCAGGGGTCGGTAGAGGCAATCAAAGCCGCGCTCGAAAAGTTGTCGAACGAGGAAGTGGAGGTCAAAATCATCCACGCGGCGGCGGGCGCGGTAAACGAAAGCGACGTTATGCTTGCGGAGTCGGCGAAGGCGATCATCATCGGCTTCAACGTGCGTCCCGACAGTAAGGCGAAGACGCTTGCCGACCGCAGCAAGGTGGACGTGCGCCAATATCATATTATCTACGAGCTGCTCGACGATATGCAGGCGGCGGTGGGCGGAATGCTCGCGCCGAAATTTCAGGAAATCTATCTGGGCAAGGCGGAGGTCAAGCAGACCTTCAACATTACGGGCACGGGTACGGTTGCGGGTTGTTACGTAACCGAGGGCAAGCTCGTACGCGGCGGAAAGCTTCGGATATACCGCGACAACGTAATGATCGTCGAGGGGAACGTCAAACAGCTGAAACGCTTTAAGGATGATGCGAAGGAAGTTACTTCGGGCATGGAATGCGGTTGCGCTATCGACGGATTTAACGAAATCGCCGTGGGCGATTATATCGAATGCTATCTCATTGAGGAAGTGAAGCGCGCATGAAATCTGCAAGACAGGACAGGGTAGACAGCGAATACCGCAAGGAAATCGCGGCGATTCTTTCGGGAACGTTAAAGGATAAAGTGCCCGAATTAAAGGGGATCGTATCGGTAACGGCGGCGGACGTCGCGCCCGATTTCAAAACGGCGAAGGTGTACGTCAGCGTTTTTGCGGCGGACAAAGAGCAGGAGTCGAAAACCTTCGAAGCGATCTGTGAAAACGCGGGTTTTATCCGTAAGGAGCTTGCGCGCGTCATGCGCACGCGCACCGTGCCCGCGCTCACGTTTATTGCGGACGGAAGCATGGCTTACGGCTCGAAGATGGACGCGATTTTAAACGGATTGCATAAGGACGAAAATTGAACGTTTGCGCCGGGAAGCCATGAATAAAAAAACGAATACCATACGACAGATTGCGGATACAATCAAAGGTCTGAAAAGCGCGGTGATTTTTACGCACGTGCGCCCCGACGGAGATACGGTGGGGTGCGCAGTTGCGCTCTCCCGTGCTTTGTCATTTCTCGGAATAAAAAACGAGATGCTGAACGAGGGGGAAATTCCCGAACGCTACGGTTATCTTTCGGGCAAGGACGAATTTAAACGGCGTCCGAGCTTCGACGCGGAGGCGTATATTCTCGTTGATTGCAGCGACGAGACGCGGCTCGGCGGGCTCTCGAAATTTTATCAGGCGGGTGCGGGAAAGCACGTTACGATCAATATCGACCACCATATCGCCAATACCTATTTTGCGCAGCACAACTTCGTGCGCGAGCGTGCGAGCAATTGTGAAAACGTTGCCGAGCTCATTCGGACGTTGGGCGTAAAGTACGACGAGGATATTGCAAACGCTCTGATGACGGGCTTTGTAACCGATTCGGGCGGATTCTCGCACGGCGACGTGGACGGCGATACCTTCCGTGCCGCGGCGCTCGCTATGGACGGGGGCGCAGACGTCGCTCTGATTACTTACGAAACAATGCGCCGACGTTCGCAGGCGCAGACGCGCTTTTATCTTTCGGTGGTGTCGGCTGTCCGGTACCTGCTTGACGGGAAGCTGGGCGTCGCTTCGGTATCGCAGGCGCAGCTCGAAGAGTACGGGTTAAAACCCGATGCAACCGAGGGGCTCGTCGATTTTGCGCTTACGGTCGACGGGGTGGAGGTCAGCGTATGCCTGCTGGAAATGAAGCGCGGGCAGTATAAGGCTTCCTTCCGTTCGCGCAGCGTAGACGTCAACGACGTTGCCGCCGTTTTCGGCGGAGGCGGGCACGTGCTCGCTTCCGGATGTATGCTGTTCGGCGATTTGGAAGAGGTCGTTGACAGAGTGAGATACGCGGTGTATCAAAGGCTTTAATGCGCGCTTGCGCTCTCGCGCCTTCCTTCTGTCATTCTTCGCTGCGCTCAGAATGATCGAAACAACGGGGCGGAATAACCGACACGGCGGGACAGAAACGTGTTTTTGCCCTTCAAAGGAGCGCGAAGCGCGACGAAGGATCCTGCCTCGGATAACGGGCAAAAAGATTCCTCGGCTACGCCTCGGAATGACGGGAAAGAAATCATGACGGGTTTTATCAATATCTACAAAGAAAAAGGCGTCGGCTCCACGTTCGTCGTCAACCGTATCAAGCGGCTGACAAAAACGAGTGCGGGGCACATGGGCACGCTCGACCCTTTGGCGTCGGGCGTGCTTCCCGTTGCGATCGGAAACGCGGCGCGTCTTTTCGACTATTTTTTAAGGAAAGAAAAAACCTATCTTGCCCGCTTCCGTTTCGGCATAACGACCGATACGCTCGACGAAGAGGGCGAAAAAATATCGGGCGGTCGTGTGCCGGGCGAAGCGGAAATCAACGCTGCGCTGCCCGCCTTTTTCGGCGAAATAGAACAGGTGCCCCCGAAGTACAGCGCGGTCAGCGTGGGCGGAAGAAGAGGTTATGAGTTAGCGCGCGCGGGTGCGGATTTTAATTTGCAGGCAAAAAAGGTGCGCATTCTCTCCTTCGAATGCACGGGGCAGACCGCGCCCGACGAATACGCGTTTGAAATCGTTTGCGGGGGAGGCACGTATATCCGTTCGCTTGCACGCGATCTGGCGGTAGCGCTCGGCACCCAAGGTTACATGAGCGCGTTGGAGCGCACGGCAAGCGGCGTGTTTACCAAAGAAGGGGCGGTAACGCTCAATGAACTTACCCCCGAAAATATTGCGGAGCACCTTGTCCCTACCGAAAGCGTATTGCCCTATCCCGTGCTGGAAGGGGCGGACGCGCGCATCTTCAACGGCGTGGCGGTGGAATGCACGCTTGCGGACGGCTTGTACAAGCTTTATCGCGAAAGGGAATTTTACGGGCTTGCCCGCGTTGTGAACGGGTATGCCAAAGCGGAGAAAAAACTGTGCTGAGATTATTCGGACGAATGCCCGAAGCGTGCGCGCTGTTGCTCGGCGGGTTCGACGGATTTCACGTCGGGCATCGCTCGCTGCTGAACGAGGCGAAAAAGAGCGGGCTTGCGGCAGGGCTTACAAGTTTTTCGGGATGCAAGGGGGGCGAAGTCTTTTCGTTCGAGGAACGGGAAATCGTATTCCGCCGCGAAGGATTTGCCTTTGCCGACGAGCGCAGGTTCGACGATACGCTGCGCAACACGTCCGCCGAGGATTTCCTCGGCGAACTGTTTGAAAAATTTCCGATCAAAGCCGTGTATTGCGGAGAAGACTTCCGTTTCGGTAAGAACGCCGAGGGGGACGCCGCACTGTTAAAAAGATTTGCGCCCTGTCCCGTGTATGCGTTGCCGCTGAAAACGGAGAACGGACAAAAGGTGTCCGCTTCCCGCATCAAAGCTTTGCTTTCCGAGGGGAAAATTTCAGAAGCGAACGCCTTGCTCGGGTACGGCTATTTTATGCGGGGCGTCGTGGAAGAGGGCAGAAGGGTGGGCAGAACGCTTGGCTTTCCCACGGCAAACCTTTCTGTCCCGGCTGATAAATTTGCCGTAAAAGAGGGCGTGTACGGCGGCAGAGCGGAAACGAAGTTTGGAACCTTTCCCGCAATTCTGAATTTCGGCGCGCGCCCTACGTTCGGCGTGCGGGAAAAAAAGCTCGAAGTGTATTTGAAGGGTTTTTCCGGCAATTTATACCAAAGTACGATAAACGTTTATCCCGTGAAATATCTTCGTTCGATTCGTAAGTTTGCATCGGAGGAAGAACTTGCGGCGCAATTGGATCGGGATAAAGCGCAATTGGAGGAGTTATGATCAAATTCGGACCGAGCGGTAATTCGTTAAGCTTTTACGCGGAGGGGTACGCCCATACCGAAGAAGCGGCGCATTACGTAAAAGAGCGCGGGCTCGACTGCTTCGAGTACTCTTTCGGGCGGGGCGTGCGCATGACGGAGGCGAAGGCGCGCTCCATCGGCGGAGCGTTTGCAAGAGAGGGACTGGAGCTGTCCGTGCACGCGCCCTATTTTATCAATTTCGCCAACCCCGACGACGAGATGGTGGCAAAATCCTACGGGTACGTTCTGGACAGCGGAAAAGCGCTTCGGGCAATGGGCGGAAAGCGTTGCGTTTTTCACCCTGCGACGGAGGGGAAGGATACGCGCACGAACGCCTTTTCGCGCACGCTCGATCGCTTGAAAACGCTGCGCGACTATCTGTATCTGAACCAAATGGACGATATGGCTTTTTGTCCCGAAACGATGGGGAAGCTGGCGCAGATTGGCACGGTGGAGGAGGTTACGCAGATGTGCGAAATCGACCCTGTGTTTACGCCCTGCGTCGACTTCGGGCACGTCAATGCGCGCGAGCACGGCTCGTTAAAGACGCGGGCGGACTACGGAGAGCGCTTGTCGTACATGATAGAGCGGCTCGGCTACGAGCGGATGAAGCATTTCCACGTGCATTTTTCCAAAATCATGTACGGGGCAAAGGGGGAGATCAAACACCTCACGTTTGCCGATGCCGTATACGGACCGGAGTTTTACCCGCTTGCCGAAGCGCTTGCCGAGTTAAAGCTCGAACCGTATATCGTAAGCGAATCGGACGGTACGCAGGCGGAGGATGCCGCGGAGATGAAGAGTATCTTCAAAAAAGTGATCGCATCCAAGTAATTCTTGCGAACGGGCAAGCATCGTTTAAACGATTGACAAAGCCCCTTCCTCATGTTATAATGATTATCCGATTGGGGAATGACCAAAAGAGGAAACGTTGTTATGGCAAACGAATATCCCGCCGAAAGCGCGGAAAATAAAATAGAGAACGAATCCGTTCCGCTTGCCGAAGAAATCGCGGCGGAGGAGGCGGGGGCGGAAGCGTCCGCTTTGCAAGCGGATTCCGTGGCGACGGAGATCGTCGATAAAATCAACGCGGAGGAGATTTCGCGTGCGGAAACCATTCTCGGGACAATGGGCGAGGCGGAGCAGGCTGAAATCGCCGTTGTTCCCTTTCCGCAAGAGGATGCAAAGCCTGCGTCTTACCGTAAAACGGGCTTCCGCTACGGGTGTTACCGTTTCGTTAAACGCACGTTCGATATCGTTTCGTCGGGACTGTTTTTATTGGTTTTTTCGTGGTTGTATCTCATTCTCGTCGTAGTGGTGAAGTGTAGCGACCGGGGTCCCGTCGTTTATCGGCACAAGCGTGTCGGAAAGAACGGAAAAGACATCTATCTTCCCAAATTCCGCAGCATGAAAAAAAATGCGGATAAGCTCGAAGATATGTTGACGCCGGAACAGCTCGAACAGTACAGGCGCGAATACAAATTGGATAACGACCCGCGCATTACGAAGGTGGGAAACTTTCTCCGGAAAACGAGCTTGGACGAGCTGCCGAACGTGTGGGCTATTTTTACGGGTAAAATATCCGTTATCGGACCGCGTCCGCTGATGCGGGAGGAGTTGAACGAAAAATACGGGGAGGATGCCGAGAAGCTTGTTTCCGTGCGTCCGGGAATGATCGGATGGTGGGCGGCGAACGGCAGGAACAACACGACTTACGAGAGCGGTGAACGACAGAAATTAGAACTATATTACGTAGAGCACTGTTCGTGTCTTTTGGATTTAAAGATTATTTTCAAGACCGTCGGAAGCGTTTTTAAACGCACCGGGGCCAAGTAAACGAGAGGGCATAGCCCTCTTTTTTTATATATTTTTTGCATCGAATTGCCGATTTTTGCCAATTGGGGTACGTTCGGTTTACAGTAAATTGCGTAAAACTATTGCAGAAAAGTACAAAATATGGTATAATATGATATATTATCGTACACAATTATTGAAAATTTCGTAGTTTTCCGAGGTACGCATGGAAGAAAAACATTACAACGCAAATGACATAACCATTCTCGAAGGCTTGGATGCCGTGCGCCTGCGCCCCGGTATGTATATCGGTTCGACGGGACAGAAGGGTCTGCATCATATCCTTTGGGAAATCGTCGACAACGCCGTCGACGAAGCGGCAAACGGATATGCGGATAAAATCGACGTACGCATTTATAAAGACGGCAGCGCTTCCGTCGAGGACAACGGACGCGGTATCCCCACGGACATTCACCCCAAAACCAAAGTTTCGGGGGTACAGGTCGTGTTTACACAGCTGCACGCGGGCGGAAAGTTCAACGAAAACAACTACTCCTTTTCGGGCGGACTGCACGGCGTGGGCGCGTCCGTTACGAACGCGCTGTCCGAATGGCTGAAAGTGCGCGTGTACAAAGAGGGCAAAACGTTCTCGATGGAATTCCGTTCCTATTACGACGAGAAGAAAAAGAAATTCGAATCGGGCGTTCCCGTGGCGCCGCTTGCCGATTTGCATAAAAAGACGAAGCAGCACGGCACGTTCGTGCATTTCAAACCGGATGCAAACGTGTTTGCGTCTACGGATTTCCAGCTTTCCACGATTTCGCACCGCCTCAACGAGCTCGCTTTTCTCAACCGCGGGCTGACGATCACGCTGACGGACGAGCGTATTACCATGAACGAATTCAAGGGCGAGGATACCGAGGGGGAGGACGTACAGCTCGACCTTCTCGGCGCGACGCAGCCCTATTCGGTAACCTATTGTTACGAAGGCGGAATTTCCGATTTTGCCGCGTACCTCAACGAGGGAAAGAGCAAACTCTATCCCAAGCCCCTGTATATTAAGGGAGAGAAGGACGGCATTCTGGTGGAGTTCGCCATTCAGCACACGGGCGAATATACCGAAAATCTTTTTTCCTTCGTCAACAACATCCCGACCCCCGAGGGCGGGTTTCACGAAGTGGGATTCCGTTCGGGGCTCACGCGCGTTTTAAACGATTACGCCCGAGAAAACAAACTTCTGAAAGACAAGGAAGCAAATCTCCTCGGCGACGACTTCCGCGAGGGTTTGACGGCGGTTCTTTCGATCAAGATGAAGAACGTGCAATTCGAGGGGCAGACCAAGACGAAGCTCGGCAACCCCGAAGCGCGTTCTCCCGTGGAGAGTGTAACCATCGAGGGCTTGCGCGAGCTGGCGGCAGATAAAAAGAACAAGAAAGCGTTTGAAGAGATCGTCAAAAAAGCGCAGGGTGCGGCGCGGGTGCGCATTGCGGCGCGGCAGGCAAAAGATACGGCGCGCGCAAAGAACAGTATCGATTCATTAATGCTCGTCGGAAAATTGGCGGCTTGTACGGGCAGAAAGCCCGAAGAGAACGAGCTTTTCATCGTTGAGGGCGACTCGGCGGGCGGAACGGCAAAACAGGCGCGCGTCAGGCAGTTTCAATCCATTCTGCCCCTGCGCGGCAAGCCGTTGAACGTGGAAAAGAAGCGCCTCGATCAGGTGCTTGCCAACGAGGAGATCCGTACGATCATTTCCGCGCTCGGCGCAGGGATAGGCAACGATTTCAACCTCGAAAAGCTCAACTACCATAAGGTCATAATTCTGTCGGATGCCGATCAGGACGGTTTCCATATCCGCTGTATTCTGTTGACGTTCTTTTTCCGCTATATGCGCGATCTCGTCAATGCGGGGCACGTGTATATCGGGATGCCGCCGCTGTACAAGGTGTACAAGCAGAACGGAAGTGCGGAGGAATACGCCTACGACGACAGCGAATTGCAGGAAAAAATAGAAAAAGTCGGCAGGGGGTATCTCATCCAGCGATACAAGGGCTTGGGCGAGATGAGCGCGGAACAGCTATGGAACACGACGATGGATCCGATGCGGCGCAACCTCACGCAAGTAACGATCGAGGACGCCGTGGCGGCAGAAAACATGATAACGACGCTGATGGGCGACAGAGTAGAGGGTAGAAAAGAATTTTTAAACAGAAACGCGAATTTTAACAAGACGGATTCGTTTATGGACAAGGTGAAGATCAAGAAGGAGAACGGCGATGAGTAAGAAAGAGCAAACGAACGGGCAGCCGAAGGGCACGCTTTACGTTACCCCGCTCGAAGACGTTCTTCCCGCCTCCATGCTGCCGTATGCGGAGGAGGTCATTCTCGACAGAGCGCTGCCGCGCGTGGAGGACGGTTTAAAGCCCGTTCAGCGCAGAATTTTATATACCATGTACGAAATGGGACTGACGCCCGACAAGCCGCACAAAAAATCGGCGCGTATCGTCGGCGATTGCATGGGTAAGTATCATCCGCACGGCGATTCTTCGGTGTACGATGCAATGGTGCGCATGGCGCAGGAATTCAATATGGGTAAGACGCTTGTCAACGGGCACGGCAACTTCGGTTCGATCGACGGCGACCCCGCCGCGGCGATGCGTTATACCGAAGCGCGGTTGGAGCCGATCGCGCTCGAACTTTTGCGCGATCTGGACAAGAACACCGTTAATTTCGCACTCAATTTCGACGATTCGTTAAAGGAGCCGAAAATGCTTCCGGGGCGCTTCCCCAATCTGCTCGTCAACGGGGCTTCGGGGATTGCCGTCGGGCTTGCGACGAATATTCCGCCGCACAATCTCGGCGAATGTATCGACGGAGTGGTGGCGTATATCGAAAAGCCGTCGATTAAACTCAACGAATTGGTGGGTAAAATCAAGGCGCCCGATTTCCCCACGGGGGGCTACATTATCGCTAACGAACTGAATCAGGCGTATAAGACGGGACGCGGAAAAATTACCCTCCGCGCCAAAATCCGCATCGAGGATGGCGACAACGAAAATAAGAAGAATCTCGTGATTTACGAGCTGCCCTATCAGGTGAACAAGGCGAACCTTCTGCGCCGAATTGCGGAGCTTCGCGACGAGAAGAAAGAGGATTTTGCCTTTATCACCAAGGTCGGCGACGAGTCCGACCGCAACGGAATGCGTGCCGTCGTGGAAATACGCGCGGATTCGGATATTAACAAGTGTCTTGCGCTCTTATACAAGCATACCGACCTCGAAACCACCTTCGGCATGAACATGGTGGCAATCGCCAAGGGCAAGCCTATGCAGCTGGGACTTGTGGAAATCATCAAGCACTACGTCGAGTATCAGCGCGAAGTGGTGCTCCGCCGTACCAAGTTCGATTTGAATCAGGCAAAGGAACGCTGCCATATCCTCGAGGGTCTGATTATCGCCGTACGCAATATCGACGAGGTGATCAAAATCATCAAGAACGCCGAATCCACGTCGGACGCAAGAGACAAGCTCAGAGAGCGCTTCTCCCTGTCCGAAAAGCAGGCGCAGGCGATTCTCGATTTGCGTCTTGCGCGGCTGACCAAGTTGGAAGTGTTCAAGCTCGAGGAGGAGTTGAAGCGATTGCGCGAGCTCATCGAAAAACTCACGGCGATCGTGGGGAGCAACCGCCTGCAATTGCAGGTCGTCAAGGACGAAATTCTCGAAATCAAGAAAAAATACAAGACGCCGCGCCGCTCGCAGCTCGTATTCTCCGAGGAGGAGGCGGCGCCCGAACGGGCGGACGTCAAGCTTCCCGGCGTTGCAAGCTACGTCCTTGTTTCCGGCGACGACAAATTGAAGTGTGTCAGCGAAAAGAACTTCAATATGTCCAACAAGACGGTGGGTGAAAAGAGCAAGCCCGATGCGGTGGCGAAGCTCATGCTGAACGCGCTGTCCGATGAAACGGTGCTCGTGTTCTCGAACAAGGGCAACTGTTATCCCATGGAAGCGGGCGCGGTCGGCTGCAAATTCGGCGCGGGCGGGTTTGCGCTCAAAGACGTTTTCGAAACGGCCGATAAAACGGAAAAGCCCGTTGCGCTGCTAAAGCCGGAGAAGGAGGGGAATCTCCTGTTCTTCACCAAGCACGGAATGATCAAGCGCACGGCGCGCGGCGAATATCCCGCGGGCAAAAATATTTATCCCGCGCTGCGACTGAACGATGGCGACGAACTGCTCTGCGTCGAGCCCGAGCGGGACGCTTTGTTTACGGCGTTCTTTGTAACCAAGGGCGGTATGTGCCTCAACGCCAAAAAGGACGACGTGCCGCTTCAGGGGCGTATTTCGGGCGGGGTTAAGGGCATGAACCTGAAAGCGGGCGACGAGGTGCTGTTCGCCTCTCAGATAGACGGCGAAGGCGAAATTATCGTCGCGACCTCGGCGGGCAGATACAAGCGCGTCATTGCGGCGCAAATCGACCCGATATCCCGCAATTGCAAGGGGGTGAAGATCGCTTCGCTTACCACCGAAAGCGTTGTTTTCGCCGATTACGTTACCGTACCTTACGTGCTGGCGCTGCTCTTGCCCGAGGGCGGCATGGCTGAGCTCAATACGGAGGATATTTCCATCGACGCAACGAACACGCGCGGCAGAGCGGTTAAGAGCGCGAAGTTCGAACCCAAGGCGGTTTACGCCATGAAGTACCGTACGGAATAACGCGAATAATTGCCGTTCGGTTGCACAACATGGATACGGGAGGCAATTAATTATGGTAATCGCAAATTTAATTTCTTACGTGCTCGTCTTGCTCGGTGCGCTGAATTGGGGGCTGTACGGAATTTTCGATTTCAACCTCGTGTCGTCTATTTTTATGGGATGGCGCAGCGTAGGCTCGATCATTCTGTACGTGCTGATCGCGCTCGCGGCAATCTGGCTGATCATCTCGCCCATCATTACGAACGGCGCGTTAAAGCTGAGAGGGGACAGAGTAGTCAAGGAACGGGAAAACGCATAAAAGAAAAACGGACGGCAGCGTCCGTTTTTCTTTTGCTTTTTTTTCGGTCTTCATTCTGAAGAGCGCCGTTTATTGTCGTTCAGAGGAGCGCAGCGACTCCGAAGCGGAGTACACGAAGCGTTCGATATACGCTCTGTCTTTGGTAAAGACGGGTGTGTTTTCGTCCGCCGTCCACTTGCGCCGCACGGCGCCGTTGGGCAGGGTTACCGTTTGTTTTACGGTACAGGTGCCGCGTTTTTGCGACGGGGGATAGTCGTTCCAGTTAACGCCGCATTCCGTAAACAGCGTTTCCTGTAATTCGTCGCATTTCACGCCTTGCAATTTTTCGTGCGGGAAACGGGATTGCGCAACCATTAAAATGGAGTTTCTCGTTGCATCCTGCTGGCGCCAGATAAAGTAGTTGCATACCTCCTCCTTGGGCAGGAGAAACGCCCGCGAATCGAAGATCGCGCCCTTGCTCTTTGCCTTTGCAAGCGCGGAAAGATAGGGAGCGTCGCTCGCGTTTTCCGATTGCAGAAGCTTTTCGCACCCTTCCGAGAAGGCTTTGTTAAAGGCAAGCGTCGCCATGCTCGCCGAAATGCTGACGAGCTTTTGCAGATTGTTGTCAAACCAGGGCTGCGTGTCCGTTGCGTCGTAGTCGGTAAGTAAAAGGCTGATTTCATCCGACTGCGTATACGCGAGCTTGCAGCCCGTGATGTTTTCGCAGAGAAATTTCGCCGTTTGCAGCATCGTCTCCATAAAGAGGGGATCGAAGGGGCGGCGGAAGCCCTTGGTGAAATTGTGAAAGGTCTTTCCGTCGATGCGGATGATCGCGGGGCAGCGTTTTGTTAAATAGATTCTCGAAACGTCCTCGTAGTTCTTCATTCTCGTTGCAAGCGAACCCATAGTTTTTTCCTCCTTTGTTGTTTATTCCGTCAGCACCGTTTTAAAGTCGGTGTAAATAACGAATCCCGGTTTGGACTTCGGCGGTTTTTTTACGTATTTCAACGCGCAATAGTCCACGGGGATCCTGTCGCCCTTCGCGTCCGAATACTTCGCGCATATGTTAGCCGCAAACAGCAGCACTTCGTCCGGTACGCGCCGTCCCTCCGTTACGATTAAGACGTGGCTCGAATGGTACTTTTGCGCGTGCAGCCACACGTCGTCGGTCTTGCCGCGTTTTATCAGCCTATCGTTTTGCAGGTTGTTTCTGCCTGCGTAAATGCGGAAGCCGCCCGCTTCGAAGGTGCGGAAGGAGATTTCATCTTTCTTTTTCTTCGTCTTTACGGAGGGCGTTTTAAGAAGCCCCGCTTCCGTCAATTCCTCTTCGAGCGAGCGCAAATCTTCGCCGTCGGCGGCGCAGGCGAGCGCGGCGCGCAGCGATTGCAGATATTCCGCTTCCGACCGAGCTTCCGCTTCCTGCGGAGCGAGCGCGTCGAGCGTGCGCTTCTGCTTGCGGTATTTGGCGTAGTATTTCTGCGCGTTGTCGGAGGGGGAAAGGCGCGCGTCGAGTGCTATCTTCATTCTCGTGCCGTCGTAGTAGTTATCGAGCTCGCAGCCCTTCGCGCCCCGTTCGAGGCGGTAGAGATTGGCGGTCAACAGCTCGCCCTTGATGCGGTTTTCTTCACAGTTTTCGCATTCCCTCTGCTTTTCGAAAATCTGCAAAAGCCGTTTCTGCGCCTTCTTATCCGCGGCGTTGATTGCCGCGTCGATTTTTCGTTTGGAGGCTTCCCGCGCCTTCAACGCGCGCCGCTGCGTGTAAAAGTAAGACTGTGCCCCGGATAGGGTCGCAAACGCCTTGCCTTCTTCTGCGCGGGCGAAAAAGTCTACGGGTTTTTCCTCACACGCTACGACGCGGGGAGAAATTTCGTCGGAAAAGATATAATTATAAACGTGTTCGGCAAAGCCGCCGCCGCGATAGCTTTTTACGATTTGCTCCGCCGTACACGGCGCAAGCCCCGCCACGCGTTCGAAGAGGAAGCGCGCCGTATCGCCCTCGGGTTTCGTCTGAAACAGCGCTTTTAAGGCATCGACGTCCTGCGGATTCACTTTGTCCTGCGGAGCGGGCAGCGTATACTTCGCGCCCGAAAAAATAATTCTCTTGCAGTTTTCGTCCACGGAGGTCGTTTTCAGCGCGCCCAAAATCATACCGTTTTCCGTTAAAACAAGGTTGGAATATTTGCCCATGATCTCGGCGTAAAGCGTACGTTCGGCTTGGGTAAAGTCGGAAACGCAGCGAAAGCGTAGGGCGAGAATGCGTTCGAATCCGACGAGGGAAACGCCCGTGATTTCCGCGCCCTGCAAGTGCTTGCGCAGCAGCATACAGAAGTTCGGCGCAACGAGGGGGTTGTCCTTTTCGTCGTCGCAAAAATAAACGCCGCAGTCGGAGGCGTTTGCGTTCAAAATCAGTTTAACCGTATTTTTTCCCGTGTATATAAGTAAGGACACTTCGTCCTTTTCGGGTTGATTGACTTTGTTTATCCGTCCGCCCGACAGCGCCGCGTTAAGTTCGGCGGCGTTCAGGCGCAGGGTAAAGGCGTCTTGCGGCATATCGGTGCTCCTCGGTTTTTCTGCTACAATTATACCCGAAAAAACGCAATTTGTAAATAAAAACGCTTTCCTTTTGCGAGACTTTATGTTAAAATGTAATTTGCAATTTATTTGGAAAGACAGGAGATAAACTATGAAGTACGTAACTGAACCGTCGGAAAAGAGCACGGTAAAAGTAAGCATGACGTTCACGCCCGAGGAGTGGGCTGCGGCGAACGACAAGGCGTATCTTGAAAACCGCAAGAAGTACGCCGTAAACGGATTCCGTAAAGGCAAGGTGCCCAAGCACGTTCTCGAGCTGTATTACGGGAAGGGGCTCTTCTACGAAGAGGCGCTGGGGATTCTGTACGGCGAGCATTATTCCGACGTGCTCGAAAAGGAAAAGGATCGTTTTACGGCGGTGGGCGAGCCTTCGCTGTCGGTGGACGACATTTCGGACGAAAAGGTCGTGCTCGTAGCTACCGTGCCCGTTCTGCCCGACGTGGAAATCCAGACGTACAAGGGTATAAAAATTACCAAGTTTGAGTATACTGTTACGGATGCCGACGTAGACAAAGAGATCGAAGGCACGCGCGAACGCGTTGCGGAGAAGGTGGAAGTTACCGACCGCGCTGCAGCGATGGGCGACACCGTAAAAATCGACTTCGTCGGCACGAAGGACGGCGAAGCGTTCGAGGGCGGTACGGCGGAAGGCTACGATCTTACGCTCGGCTCCCGTTCCTTCATCCCCGGCTTCGAAGAGGGCGTCGTCGGCATGAAAATCGGAGAAAAGAAGGACGTTGCCGTCAAGTTCCCCGACGACTATCAGGCGGAAAATCTGAAAGGGCAGAACGCGACGTTTGCGGTTACCCTGCACGCGATTACGGGCAAGAAGCTTGCCGAGCTCAACGACGAGTTTGCCAAGAAGATGGGCAGCGAGACGATGGAGGCATACCGCGCGAAGGTGAGAGAGCGCCTCGAAAAGAACGCCGCGACCCGTTCGCGCAACGAAACGGAGAACGCCATTCTCACGGAAATCGCCAAGGGTGCAAAGGCGGAAATTCCCGATGCGCTCATCTCCCGTCAGGAGGATATCTCCCTGCGTAACATGGAATACAACCTCATGTATCAGGGCATCAAGCTGGACGATTATTTGAAATATATCGGCTCGACGCGCGAGGAATACAAGAAGAACTTCGAGGAAGAGGCAAAGACGAGCGTTCTGCATCAGCTGATTCTCGAAAAAATCATCAAGCTCGAAAACATTACGGCGAGCGAAGAAGAAATCAACGCGAAGGTCGAAGAGCAGGCGAAGAGCGTCGGCAAGAGCGCGGAGGAGTACAAAAAGACGATCGATCCCCGTCAGCTCGATTATATCGAGAACGATATCAAGGTAACCAAGCTCTTCACCTTCCTCGAAGCCAACAACGAAATGACGGCGTTTAAGGAAGAAAAGTCCAAGTCCGCGCCCAAGAAGAAGGCGGAAGCGGACGGCGGGACAAAACCCAAGGCTGCCCCCAAGAAGAAGGCGGCGGCAAAAAAGGAGGATTGACATGAGCGCAAAAAACGTACTCATCCCTTACGTCGTGGAACGTACGTCGGGCGGCGAACGCTCGTACGATTTGTTCTCCCGTCTGTTGGAGGACAGAATCATCTTTCTGAGCGGCGAAATCGACGACGCGCTTGCAAACACCGTCGTTGCGCAGCTCATCTATCTCGAAGGCAAAGACCCTTCGAAGGATATCAGCATCTATATCAACTCCCCCGGCGGTTCGGTTACGGCGGGCATGGCGATTTACGATACGATGAATTACATCAAGTGCGACGTTTCCACCATCAGCGTCGGATTCTCCGCGTCCATGGGTGCGTTCCTGCTTGCAGCGGGCACGAAGGGGAAGCGTTACGCATTGAAAAACAGCGAGATCATGATCCATCAGGTGCTTGGCGGCGCGCAGGGTCAGGCAAGCGACGTTAAGATCCACGCCGAACAGCTGTTAAAGACCAAGGCAAAGATGAACCGTATTCTTGCGGAAAATACGGGGAAACCCATCGAGGTGATCGAGCGCGATACCGACCGCGATAATTATCTTACGGCGGACGAAGCGCTTGCTTATGGTATCGTCGATAAAGTGTACGAAAAAAGATAATACGGAGTAAAAATGGCAAAATACGAACAATTCTGTTCCTTCTGCGGCAAGGAAAAGGCAAAAACCAAAAAACTGATTGCGGGGCCCGACGGCATTTTCATCTGCGACGAGTGCGTAGCGCTCTGCAACGATATGCTTTCGAAGATGCCCGCGAGCGATACGCCCGCGCCCGTCGAACTGAAAAAGCCCGCCGAAATCAAGGCGGAGCTCGACCAGTATATCGTCGGACAGGATAAGGCGAAGAGGGTTCTTTCGGTTGCCGTCTATAACCACTACAAGCGGATCAACGCTTTGAGCGCAGGAAAGCAGGACGACGGCGTCGAAATCGAAAAGAGCAACATCCTGTTGCTCGGTCCGACGGGAAGCGGAAAGACTCTTCTTGCGCGTACGCTTGCCAAAATATTGAACGTTCCTTTTGCAACGAGCGACGCCACCACGCTGACCGAAGCGGGTTACGTGGGTGAGGACGTCGAAAACATTCTCTTAAAGCTCATACAAAATGCCGACTACGACATCGAACGCGCGCAGCGCGGCATCATCTATATCGACGAAATCGACAAGATCGCGCGGAAGGGCGAAAACGTTTCCATTACGCGCGACGTGTCGGGCGAGGGCGTGCAGCAGGCGCTTTTGAAGATTATCGAAAGCACCACGGCAAACGTGCCCCCGCAGGGCGGCAGAAAGCACCCGCAGCAGGACTGTATGCACATCGACACCACGAACATTCTGTTTATTTGCGGCGGGGCGTTCGTAGGCTTGGATAAAATCGTATCGGCGCGGAAGGACGATTCGGGCTTGGGCTTCGGCGGAACCGTAAAACTCGGTTCGAACGAGGTGGACTACACCCTGCTCGAGGACGTAAAGCCGCAGGATCTCACCAAGTTCGGCTTGATCCCCGAATTTGTTGGGCGTATTCCCATTACCGTCAGCTTGCAGGCGCTCGACGAAGATGCGCTCGTTAATATCCTGACCCGCCCGAAAAACGCGATTATCAAGCAGTATCAGAAGCTCGTCGGACTTGACGGCGTAAAGCTTACGGTGGAGGACGGCGCGGTGCGCGAAATCGCCAACACGGCGATCCGTTTAAAGACGGGCGCGCGCGGCTTGCGTACGATTATCGAAAGCCTGATGATCGACGTCATGTACGACATTCCCTCGGTAAAGAACGTAGAAGAAGTGATCATTACCAAAGACTGCGTAGACAAGGGCGAAAAGCCCCGCTTGATTTATAAGGAAACGGCTTAAATAAAAAACCCGCGCTCGGCAGCGCGGGTTTTTACATGCGTTCGGCTTCGTCCGACAGCCCTAGCAGATAATCGCTCGTTACGTCGAAATATTTTGCGAGCACGATAATGGCGTTCGCGTTCGGTATTTTCGTTCCCTTTTCCCAATATCCGAGAACGCTTCGGCTGAATCCGATTTCTTTTGCAAGCCGAACCTGCGACAAACCTTTTTCCGTGCGCAACTCGACCAAGCGATCACTGAAATTTCCCATAGTCAAATATTACCACTTTTGAGGCATAAAATACTTGACTTGCCTCTATAAAGGCAGTATAATAAGTGACAGACCGATACGAAAGGAGAGGGAAAAGATGAATTCGGCGATCGAAGAAATCTATTATGCAACGCGCGGCATGCGCACGGAGAGCGCGGACGGGCAGGAAGCCGAAGAGCGGCTTTCCCTGGCGGCGGGGTACGACGAAACGCTGAAAGAGCTTTTAAAAGACAACGCAAAGGCGTTGGAAGCGTTTGAAGGTTATAAGGAAGCGCTTGCAAGTTGCGGCGCGTCGGAGGCGTGCGAAGCGTTTAAGGAGGGCTTCCGCTTCGGCTTGTGCGTCGGAATCGAAGCTAAGGAAGAGAAATAACAATGTAAACCGAACGCCCCCGCAGGGATTCTGCGGAGGCGTAGTTTATTTATCGATTCAGATATCGGTCGTCTTCGTCCAGACGTAGCATTTAAAGTCGACCGCCTCCGTCAACAATTCCGCCGCACGGGCAGGGTCGCTCAACTCTTCCGCCGAAACGGGGGAAGTTTCTCCGTTTTTGTTCGTACGCTGCCAATTTTCGGGGGCGCGGAAAACGACGCTTTGCAAAGAGACGGAAGTGTATTCATTTACTTCGGCAATACTGATCAGACTTTGGGGAATCACGACGCTTTTGAGATTGTGAATCGCATTATGTGCAATCGTAAGCGTTCCCTCTTTAATTACCAATGGTTCGGGGCAAATACCCGCATTCGTTGCAACCAAGTGGCGGTTAATATATAACGCCCCGTCTTCCCAATTCGCCGGATCTTGTACGTAAGCCGTTTGGTTGAAAGCGTATGCGCCGATATACCGTAAACTGTCGGGAAGGGTAATTTCGGAAAGTTCGCTGTTTTGCGCAAACGCATTTGCTTCGATTAAGGTAACGCCTTCCGGAATCACGATTTTTTGCAGTTTCGTCTGCGCGAACGCACCGTGTTCGATGGCGGTTACGCTTCCGTCGGAAGGGATAATGCTTGCGGCGCACCCCCAAATCAGCGTTTTCGACGCCGTCGCTATAATACAGTTGTTTGCGCTGTGATATTTCGGGTTTCCTTCCGCTACCGTTAATTTAACCAAATTGGCTTGACCTCTTGAAAGGGTGGGGACATTGTTTCCGTATTGCTCGTTGAATTGAGTAATTGTTTTAGGGAACGTAAATCCCGTAACGTATTTGCAGTTTGCTACGCCGCCGCGTTGAATTTCTGTAACGGGCAGTCCTTCGTGCGTTTCGGGGATGACGATTTCTCCGCAGTAATAATCGCGTGTGTCGGGGTGGACGCGTACCGAATAGGCGTTATCGTCGTTGAGAGAAAACATAAATTTTGCTTCTTCCATTGCGCCGCAGTAAATACAGTAGCCCTGTTCGTACAAATGCCCGTACTTTTCAATGATCTCGGCGTTGCTTTCTCCGCACGTCTTGCATACGGAAAGTGTCAAGCCGTTTTCCGTACAATCTGCATAGAATACCGTTTGGGTTTTTCCCCAATCGTGCCCCGTCGCCTGTAAAAAATCGTAGTCGGTATCGCCGCATTTTTCGCAAGTGCGCGTACGGTAGCCGATCGAAGCGCAGGCGGGCTCGCACGCCGTCTCCCAAGCGGAATAGGCGTGACGGCAGGCGAAAACGTTGCCCAGATTCGTGCTTGTTCCGTCGGTATATTCGACGATAAGTTCGTTTTGCGCGTTTAAGCCGACGGATAAAATACCTTTCCCGTCCGTACCGTCTATGCCGTCCTTGCCGCGGATCTCCGAAATAAAGTCGTCTAACGAGCCCGAATAGCCTAATTCCACAGCTTTTTCGTAGGCGGCTTCCAAGGCGGATGCGTCGCCGGTTCCGCTTTGTTTATGGCAAGCGGAAAAGAACGCACTGCATACAAGCGTCGCCGCGGCAAAAATAACGATTGCCCGTTTCAATTTCATAAAAGTTTCTCCTTTGCGGTAGCAATATTATATCATACTTTATTATATCATACTTTACAATCATGCGCAACCTTTTGATAATATTTTGTATCGGGCGGCGAAAGACAACGTTATTCGTGCAATTTGCCGTAAAATAGGGGAAAAAGGCGCGTTTGTTTTGTGCAAATCAAACAAAACACAGAGGCATATTCGTTGAAATTGCCTATTGAAAAAAATTGCGTTTTGTAGTAAAATAAGAGTAAGCGTTTGAGAATCGAACGGCTAATGAAAATTCGGAGGAAAAATTCATGTCAGGTCTTTTGCTGAAAAACATCAACAAAGTGTATCCCGGCGGAAATCAGGCGGTATTTAACTTCTGCCTCGACATTCGGGATAAGGAATTTATCGTATTCGTCGGTCCTTCCGGTTGCGGAAAGTCGACCACGTTGCGTATGATTGCAGGTCTCGAAGAAATCTCTTCGGGCGAGCTGTACATCGACGGTAAGCTCGTCAACGACGTCGTTCCCAAAGACAGAGATATCGCCATGGTATTCCAGAACTACGCGCTTTATCCGCATATGTCCGTTTACGACAATATGGCGTTCGGTTTAAAACTGCGCAAGGTACCCAAGGAAGTTATCGACGAAAAGGTAAAGGCGGCTGCCGAAATCCTCGGGATCACCGATTATCTGTCCCGTAAGCCCAAGGCTCTTTCGGGCGGTCAGCGTCAGCGTGTCGCGCTCGGTCGTACCATCGTCCGCGAACCCAAGGTATTCCTTCTCGACGAGCCTTTGTCCAATTTGGACGCGAAGCTTCGTGCGCAGATGCGTACCGAAATTTCCAAGCTTCACGTTCGTCTTGCCACCACGTTCATCTACGTTACGCACGACCAGATCGAAGCTATGACGATGGGTACGCGTATCGTCGTTATGAAGGACGGATTCATGCAGCAGGTGGACACGCCGCAGAACCTTTACGACTATCCCATCAACCTGTTTGTCGCGGGCTTCATCGGAACGCCTCAGATGAACTTCTTCAAAAACTCCACGATTACGGAAGCGGACGGCAAGGTATACGTCAACTTCGTTGGCGGAAACAAGATTTTGCTTCCCAAAACGATGGTTTCGAAGATCAAGAATCTCGAAGAGTACGTCAACACGGATAAGCCCGTAACGCTCGGCGTTCGTCCCGAGGATATCCACGAGGACGACCTGTTCATCTCCAATTCGCCCGATACCATCGTTAAGGCGAAAATCGACGTTATCGAAAAGCTCGGCGCCGAAACGCAAATTTACTGCGACCTCGACTACGAGCAGGATAAGAACAGCGTTATCGACAATGCGGCGCAGATGATTGCAAAGATTTCTTCCCGTGCGGTAGTGGGGCTCGGCGAAATCGTAGAGCTTGCGTTTGATGCAAAGCACATTCACCTGTTCGACGGCGTAACGGAAGCCACCATGTTGGAGCGCGACGAGCACTACGACGTCATTCCCGAAAACGCGGAGGGCGCGGCGTTCGTACCTCCTACGCCTCAGGAAATGAAGGCGCAAATCGATGCGGCTCGCGTTATCACCAAGGAAATGAAGAAGCAGATGAAGCGCGACGCAAAGATGGAACAGAAGAAAAAGGAAGCCGCTTTGAAAGAGAGCGCAGAATCCGAAGCTCCCGTAAAGACGGAAGAGGAAGAATCTTCTGCCGAAGATAAGAAAGAAGACTGACTTTAACGGTTAAAAAGCGTTTGCCGAAAGCGCAATTCCCATAGGGATTAAAAAAAGCGAAGAAATTCAAAATTCTTCGCTTTTTATAATTATCCGACAAATTGAAATTTATCGTATTATTGATAACTTAAAATCAACTCTCAAAATTCAACTTTAGTTCGTGTTCTCTTACGGGCATACCAAATCCCGTCGTGCCGACATACACAAGCGGATAGACGAAATGTATGCCGCGATACGTTCTGCATACTTGGTATAGCCATAACTCTTCGTTTTCAGCAATGTTAAGCGGTTTAGCGGTAAATTGTGCTTTTATTGAGTTTCCTCCCCGGCCATTTTTCTCAATCTCGTACTTATAGTCAGTAATTTCAAGGTTAGTTTTATAAGCGTCTTGATGAATACAAACCTCGTCTTTTAGCAAAATATAGTAAACGCCCTCTATTTCTTCAACCGTTCCGTCCCATGTCAAGGGAACGTCCTCATAGCTTTCCAAAGGCTTGCCTTTTTCAACGACCGTATATATTCCGCCGACGTTTAAATAAGGTTCTTTAACTGCTTTAACCGTGCAGTTTTTATCAAAAGTTACGGGAACGTTGTCGTTTACCTGACTGTAATTCGTGTTGTAAAATACCTCGTCGTCCAAACCTGATTTATCGTCGTAAACTTTTTCAAACTGCGTAATAATATAACCTTGCCGGTACGCGGAGTTCATAAAAAAATCACCGGCTGCTGCCCAAGACCAGCCATCATTTGTATCTATAAAATTATCTACAATGATAGTATAATCCGCATTCTTTATTACCGAATAATAGTTTGTGTTATCTTCTTTCTCTATGCCGTTGATTGCTGTATCGATAATGTCGGCAACACTATTGTTGTTTAGATATTCTATACCTTCTTTTTCTGCTTTATTGATAATAGAATTAACTAAAATAATAAAGGTAGTTAATCTTTGTTGCCCGTCAACGATATGATAGGCTTCATAATCATCTTGATTGATTAACCATTTTTCTTCTGCCCAATTTTCATAATCAGAGCGCTTTAATTTTTTTAAAGACAGCATACCGGTATAATGATATCTATCTTCCGCAAGATTAATTAAATCATCCCAAAAATCAACCAGTTGTGGCGTTTGCCAAGCATAACCTCTTTGATAATCGGGGATACGAAAAATTCGTTTATCAAATAGTTTAGAAAGCGAAATCATATTATTCATATCGAACTAACTCCTTACAAGCTTTTTATAATTATAGCATAAAGAATTGCTTTCTTCAAGCATATTGCAGAATAGTCAAAATAAAAAGAAAATGCTATGCGGCGTTGCATTAGGTGGACGGAAAATTCTTCCGCAGTATTTTGATATCTGCTTTATACTCTTGATTTACAATAAAAACTTTGATGTCTGCTTGATATTCTTGATTAACGAGTTTGCATCCTTTTATCAGGTCTGCATTCTTCTCTTTGTATTGTTGATCGACAAAAAAGACCTTATATTTTGCCTTATATTCTTGGTCAACAATGTAAACTTTACCGCTCATAACTACCTCCGTATTATTTATATTTGATTGCCGCATAGCATCCCCATAAATGTGCACCAATAAAAAAGTGCGCCAGCCAAAGCCAACGCACGAAAAACGCAAACTCCGACTGTCGCCAAACAAGTTTATATGCAGTACGGGTAAATCGTCCACATAAATGGAATTTGCATTTTTGCCAAATTCAAAATATGGACGACACGAAAAAAGGATATACCCATTCTACTGAATTAAAAAAGCCCGTACTCCTAATTAGGGCATATAACTTGTTTGGCATAATTAGTATAGCATATTTTAAAGTGGAAATCAATGATTTTGCCAAAGCGTACTGTTTCAGTCATTGCATTGCAGGGAACATTGTAGAAGAAATCATCTTAACGGATATTCAAAGCAAAGCGAAAGCGGTAATAACGGACGAAGCGGCAGTGCGTAGAAAGTTTCTTGAAAAGAACGCAAAGTTCACACAAGAGAAAATTAAAGCGGCGCAGGTGGAATTAAAGCATAAAAGTAAACGGCTTGCGGAATTGGACGGACTGATTGAAAGCGTATATGAGGACAAAGTCAAAGGCAAAATGCCCGAAGATATTTGTATCAAGCTGATGAACAGATACACAGACGAGCAGAAAACTCTAACGGAAGAAATCCAAACGCTAAAAGAAAGTCTTGCGGAAAGCAACCAAGCTAATGCCGATGTGGACGAGTTCATAAGAAAAATCAAGCGTTACATAAACCCAACGGAATTGACGCGCGAGATGTGTATGGAACTTATTGACCGAATAATCGTTGGAGCCGCGCTGAAAAACAAAAACGAACTGCGAGATATACAAATCGTTTATAAAGTCGATATAGACACGACAGTATAGACGCATAATAGCAAAAAAAGTGCGATAGCCTATTCATTTAGTCCATAACGATAGGCTATCGCGCTATACTTATCTATATTTATGTGGAAAAATTCCATACGGGAACTACGGTAAAGGCAAACGCTTTTTTTCAAAATGATCCCGACGGGTAAACGACTTCGATTTAAAAACGCTAACCGCCCGAACGGGCGGTTTTCTTTTACCGTTTTTAACGGAAGAATAATGTATTCGGATTTTGATATTTTCGGTGCAAACTCTTGAAATGTCGCGCGAATTCGTGTATAATAAAAATACGGCATGGGCGATTTAAAGGAAAAATTAAAACTTCTGCCCGACAGCGCGGGCGTGTATATCATGCTCGACAAGGACGGCGCCGTCATTTACGTCGGCAAGGCGCGCGTGTTAAAAAATCGCGTGCGCCAATATTTCCATTCTTCCGAAAAGCCGAAAAAGGTGCAGTCGATGGTGGAAAATATCGCCGATTTTTCCTATATCGTCGCACCTAGTGAAGTGGACGCGCTCGCCCTCGAAAACACGCTCATCAAAAAATACAAGCCCAAGTACAATATTCTGTTAAAGGACGACAAAACTTACCCGTATATCAAAATAACCACGCGGGAGGAGTTTCCGCGTATCCTGATTACCCGACGCATCAAAAAGGACGGCAGGTATTTCGGACCGTTCATGGGCGGGATCAACTGCAGGGATATCGTGGACGTTGCGGCGAAGGTATATAACATCCGCACCTGCGGCGTATCGATCGGAGGGAAGCCCAAAAAGCCCTGTCTCAACTATCATCTGCGCCGCTGCACCGCTCCGTGTGCGGAGTTGATTTCCAAAGAGGAATACCGCGAATGCGTGGAAAAGACGCTCTCCTTTCTTTCGGGCAACTACGAGGAGGCGGAAAAAATCCTCCTTGAAAAAATGCAGAAATTTGCGGAGGAAGAGCAGTTCGAGCTTGCCCTCGATTACCGCAACAAGATACAGACGTTAAAGCGGCTGTCTACCCGACGGATCACTTCCATGCCCCGCGACGTGGACGCGGACGTGTGGGCAATGGCAAGCAACGGACTCTACGCCGCCGTATCCGTTCTGGTAACGCGCAAGGGCGTGATGCAGGGCGCGCGCACATTTTCTTTGGAAGAGGGCGCAAACGAGCGCAGCGAGGCGTTTACGAGTATTTTAACGCAGTATTACACGTCGCACGAGATCCCTCACGAGCTGATTTTAGAAGAGGAAACGGACGACGGTGTGCTGACGCAGTATGCCAAGGAAAAGTCGGGGCACGGCGTGGGGATTACCCGTCCGAAAATGGGCGTCAAGCGAGAGCTTCTGGACATGGCTGCGGGCAACGCGCGCGAGTATCTCGAAAAGTCGATTTCGGCAATCGAGCACCGAAGCGACATGACCGTAAACGCCTGCCGTCGCTTGCAGCAGCTTCTGGGGCTTGCCGCCTATCCCAAACGCGCGGAATGCTACGATATTTCGAACATTTCGGGCGTGGATAAAGTGGGCTCGATGGTGGTGTTTACCGATGGCGAAGCGGACAAGTACGAGTACCGCCGTTTCAAGATAAAGACGGTGGAGGGCGCCGACGACTTTGCTTCGCTGCAAGAGGTGTTAAAGCGCCGTCTTTCCAAGCTGGGCACGGAGGACGAGGACAAATTTCCCAAACCGCAGCTCATCGTCATCGACGGCGGCAAGGGGCAGCTCTCGGCGGTCAGAGAGATTTTCGACGAGATGAAGATCACAGGAATCGACCTTGTTTCCCTTGCGAAGAAGGAAGAGGAGGTATTCACGCTCGGGCGCGAGGAGAGCGTGAGGATCGACAGGCGGGACTATGCGTTAAAGCTGTTGCAGCGTCTGCGCGACGAGGCGCACCGCTTTGCGATCACCTACTTTCGCAACCTTCATTCCAAGCGGAATTTGCAGTCCGTGCTCGATGAAATCAAGGGGATCGGCAAGAGCAAGCGGATTGCATTGATGGAGAAATTCGGCACGATCGACAGGATCATGAAGGCGAGCGAGGAAGAGCTGGCTTCCGCCGAGGGAATCGGCAAGGAGCTCGCGGGGCGTATCAAAAGGCATTTCGAAGAGCTATGAAATATCAACTGTTTATTTCCGATTTCGACGGCACGCTGGTGCGTGCGGACGGAACGGTATCCGAAAAAGTTAAGCGGGCGATCGCGCGTTATACGGCGGCGGGCGGGATTTTTACCGTATGCACGGGCAGGATGCTTTCGTCCATTTTGCCCCGCATGAAGGAGCTCGGCATTACGACGGGCTACGTCGCCGCCTATCAGGGGGCGGTCATCGCCGAAACCGCAACGGGGAATATCGTCAAGTTCGAAGGCTTCGGGCAAGCGGACGCGCTGCGCGTCGTGCAAATGCTCGAAGCCGAGGATCGGCATATCCACGTGTACACCGAAGAGGGCTTGTTCTGCAACCGCCGCGACGAGTGGCTCGGCGTCTACGAAAAAATCTGCGGGGTCAAGGGCGAAGTGCCCGAAGAAAGACTCTCCGACTGGCTGATGAAAAAGCCCCGTCGGGTCGTAAAGGTTTTAACGGTGGAACCTCCCGATACGTGCGACGCCGTACAGACGCGATTCGCCCGTCGGCTTGGGGAAAAGTACTTCGTTACGCGCTCGTCCGATTGGCTCGTCGAGTTTTTGCCCGCGGGGCAGAACAAGGGCGCCGCGGTGGAATTTCTCAAAGAGAAGTTCGGCGTGCCATACGAACGAACGGCGGCAATCGGCGATATGTTAAACGATATCGCGCTGTTGGAGCACGCGGGCGGGAAGTTCGCGGTTGCAAACGCCGCCGAGGAATTAAAGAAAACGGCAACCGTCGTTGCTTCCTGCGAAGAGGACGGGGTTGCCGAAGCAATCGAAATCGCTTTGAGGGGGGAATAAATGAACGAGAACGTAATTTTACCGCAGGAAACGGTGATGCTCGATAAGTTCGCGTCGGACTTGAATTTGGAAATGCTGTATGCGGGGCGGGGGATTTTAACGCTTTCGAGTATCAGCGTGGACCGTCCGGGGCTGCGCCTTGCGGGTTTTTTCAGCTATTTCGACACCAAACGTATTATCGTCATCGGGTTGACCGAGCACGAATATCTGCGCTCCTTCTCGCCTGCGACGCGCAAGGAAAAAATAAAAAAGCTTTTCGATTGCGGCGAAATTCCATGCATCGTTTTTTCGCGCGATCTGCCTGTGTTCCCCGAATTTATGGAGTGCGCCCGAAAGGCGGCAACGCCCGTATTCCGTTCGGGCAAGATGACGACTTCGGTGATCACCGACCTCTTCGTCTATTTGAGCAGATTGCTTGCGCCCACCACTACGGTGCACGGTGTGTTAATGGACGTGTTCGGAGTGGGGATCCTGCTTACGGGCTCGTCGGGCGTGGGCAAGAGCGAAACGGCAATGGAGCTTATTAAGCGCGGACACCGCCTCGTGGCGGACGATTCCGTGCTGATCAAGAAAATCGAAAACGAGCTCGTCGGCACCGCGCCCGAGAAAATCCGTTACTTCATGGAGCTGCGCGGTATCGGCATTATCAACGTAAAAAATATGTACGGTTCGGGTTCGGTCATGAGCGAAACGGAAATCGAGCTCGTTATGGAAATGCGTCCTTGGGAGCGCGAGCGCGAATACGACCGTTTGATCGGCGAGCAGAACTCCGAGGAGATTCTGGGCGTGAAGATCCCCAAACTGATGATCCCTATCAGTCCGGGGCGCAATCTCGCCATTCTTATCGAGGTCGCGGCTCGCAACCACAGGTTGAAGAGCATGGGCTACGATGCGGCGCAGGAGTTGATTCAGCGCACCATAGGAAGGTGATTTTGACGGAAATTCTTGCCCCTGCGGGGGACGAAACAACGGCGTATGCGGCGCTTGATGCGGGCGCGGACGCAATATATCTCGGGTTGACGTCGTTTTCCGCGCGAAGCAGCGCGGAAAATTTTGACGTTGCCGCCCTTTGCCGCGTATGCGAATATGCGCATTTATCGGGGGCAAAGGTATACGTCTGCCTGAATACGCTCGTCCTCGACGGAGAAACGGAAGGATTTTTCGAATGTGCAAGACTTGCCTATAACGCGGGCGCGGACGCTTTGCTCGTTCAGGATATGTTTTTGGGAAAGACGCTGAAAACGCTCTATCCCGAAATCACGCTACACCTTTCCACGCAGGCGGGCTGTTGCAGCGTGCGTGGAGCGCGTCTTGCCAAAGAATACGGTTTTTCGCGCGTCGTGCTTGCCCGCGAAACGCCTTTTGCGGAAGTGAAGGGGATAGCCTCCGTCATCGAAACGGAGGTGTTCGTGCAGGGGGCGCTGTGCAGTTGCTTTTCGGGGCAGTGCTATTTTTCCTCGTTCGCGGGGAACAACAGCGGAAACCGCGGCAGGTGCAAGCAGCCCTGCCGCAAGAAATACGCAATCGACAGAGCGGGTTTCGGAGACTTCGCCTACGCGCTATCTCCCTCCGATTTGAGCGTTGGAAAGCGTATAAGGGATTACGTGGACGCGGGCGTCGTTTCGTTGAAAATCGAGGGCAGAATGCGCCGTCCCGAATACGCCGCGGCGGCGGTAAAGTATTACCGCGCGCTGCTTGATGGCGGGGACGCGGAGCGGGCGTTTTCGGCGTTAAAGCGCGCCTACAACCGAGGAGACTATACCGAAGGACTGCCGTTCGGGCAAACGGGCGGCTTTCTTTCTCGCAGGGTGCAGGGGCATATCGGCGAGGAGGTCGGTTTTATCGGCGCGTCGGGGCGCGGGTATTTCGTTCGGAGCGACTTCGTTCCGCGCAAGGGCGACGCGTTTAAAATTCTGCGGGGCGGCGAAGAGGTCGGCGGCGCGGCGTTTCTGTCGGTGGAAAAGGGCGGTTTTTACGTTTCCTCCTCGGCGCGGCTTGCGGCGGGGGACAGCGTTCGGGTTACCACCTCGGGGGAAGCGCGCGGCTTTGCGCTTGCGCCGTCCGACAGAAAAAGAATAGAAATATATCTGCGCTTTGTCGCGGGAGAGAAGCCGACGGCGCGCGTCGGGGAGTTCGTGTACGAGGGCGGAGAGCCGTTGGCGCAAGCTAAAAATTCGCCGCTGACCGAAGAAGAGCTCGTCGCTTGTTTCTGCAGGACGGACGCTCTTCCGCTTGTACCGGAAATCGTGGCGGAAACGGACAACGCATTCTTGCCCAAGTCGGCGTTAAACGCCTTCCGTCGGGAGTTTTACCGCGCGTACGTCCTGTATGCGGCGGGGCGCGTGCAGGAGCTTCCGCAGGGAACCCCACCCCGCGTCGCGCTGTCGCCCGCGTCGGGCGCGCTGCGCGCGGTGATTTCTGCAGACGAGGAGGCGGACTGCGATATTTTGATTTATAAGCCCTTCGATTACAGAAGGATCGCCGCGCCCGAAAGGAGGGGACGGAAGCTGTTTCTGTATTTGCCGCCCTGCTTCACTTCGGCGGACGAGAGGAGCGTTGCGTCCGCGTTGAAGGACTTCGACGGGATTTATGCCGAGGGATATTACGGGCTGTCGCTCGCCGAGGAATACGGCGTAGAGCTGTTTGCGGGCACGGGATTCAACCTCACCAACGCATACGCCGTAAGCGAGGTGCGCGGGCGCGCGAAATTCTTTGCGCTGTCCAAGGAACTTTCGGCAAGAGATCAAAAAAAGCTTTGCATCGCAGGCGCGTTCGTGCTGCAGGGCGGCGCGGTAAAGCTGATGGATTTGATTTACTGTCCGTTCGGGAAGAGCTGCGCTTCCTGCGACGGGCGGGAGCGGTATACGCTGACGGACGAGGCGGGGCGGGAATTTCCGTTGCGGCACTACGAAAGCGTAAGCGGGTGCCGCTTCGAGGTGTATAACTGCGCCCGTTTGGAGGCGAAAGCCGAGGGCGCGAATTGTCTTACGGACGAATCGGTAGGCGGGCTTTGCGGTGTTACGAGAGGGCACGGTCGGGAGAGTATGGCGTGAATAAAAATTACGAACGGTTGGAACTGAATAAAATTCTGTCGGCGGTTTCCGCCTTTGCCGTGCTCGAAGAGGGCAAGGAGATCGTTTTGGGTACGGAGCCGACGAAAAGTCTTGCGGAGGCGAAGCGTTTATTGCGTTTGACGGACGAGGCAAAGACGTTGCTCTTTGAAATCGGCACGGGGGCGGCGGAGTACTATCCTCCGCTCGGGGATACCGCGCGCCGCGCAAAGAAGGGCGCGGCGCTTACCTGTACGGAGCTTACGGACGTTGCGGCGCTCATGCGTTCTTCGCGCGTACTGTACGGGGCGGTTACGAAGTGCTCGGACGAGCGTATCGTCGAAATGAAGGAGCTCGTCTCTCCGATTTATCCCGCCGAGCGGCTGGAAATGGACATCGGGGAGAAAATCGTCGGTGAAAACGAGCTTTCCGATACGGCAAGCGACAGGCTGTTCGCGCTGCGCCGCGACATCCGCTTAGCGGGAGAGCGCATTAAAGCGAGGCTTTCGGAGTATCTCACGGGGGAGGAGCGCAAATTTTTGCGGGACGGCATCGTAACGGTGCGCGGCGACAGGTACGTCGTGCCCGTTAAGGCGGAGTACAAGCGCAGTATCCGCGGTTTCGTTCACGACCGCTCGGCAACGGGCGCGACGGTGTTTATCGAGCCCGAGGAAATTTTCGAAATGAACAACGAGCTGCGCGGACTTATGCTCGACGAAAAGGAGGAGGTCTCGCGCATTCTGAAGGAGCTCTCGCGTGCGGTGGGAGAAATTGCGGATGAGCTTGAAATCAACGCGCACGTTACGGCGCTTGCCGACGCCGCGTTTGCCCGCGCCGAATACGCGCATAACGTCAAAGGCGTAAAACCGCAGATGAACGACAGGGGCGTGATCGAAATTATCAAGGGCAGACATCCGCTGCTCGACGGCAAAACCGCCGTACCCGTTTCATTGGGCGTGGGCGGCGACTGCCGTTTTCTTGTGATCAGCGGCTCGAATACGGGCGGTAAAACGGTTACGTTGAAAATGTGCGGACTGTTTTCGCTGATGGCGTCCTGCGGGCTGTTCGTGCCCGCCGCGGAAGGCACGAAGATTTCGACGTTCGACGAGGTGTGCTGCGACGTCGGCGACAGCCAGTCGATCGAGGAAAACCTTTCTACTTTTTCTTCGCATATCGTCAATCTGCGCGATATTTTAAATCAGGCGGGGCGGCGGTCGTTGGTTCTCGTAGACGAGCCGGGCGGCGGCACCGACCCCGAAGAGGGTCAGGCGCTTGCAACCGCCATTCTGTCTGCGCTCGTAAAGAAGGGCTGCGTCGGAATCGTTACCACGCACTTTTCCGCGCTTAAGGAGTACGCGCTGAAAACCGAGGGCTTGCAGAACGGCTGTATGGAGTTCGACGCAGGCGATTACCGCCCGCTGTACCGTTTGAAGATGGGAATGCCGGGGGCGTCGAACGCCTTAAAAATCTGCCGTCGTCTGGGCTTGGATCCGGCGGTCGTGGAGGACGCGCGTGCGCACCTTTCGGACGGTGCGCGCGCCTACGAACGAACGCTTTCCGCCGCGGAAGAGACGCGCATCCGCGCCGAGGCGGAGCGCGAAGAGGGGGCAAGACTGAAAGAGGAATGGAAGCAGAGGCTTGCCGTGCTCGAGCGGGACGAGGAAAAATTCCGCCGCGAACGGGAAAAATTTCTTGCCTCGTCAAAAGCGGAAGCAAAGCGCATCGTAAACGACAGGTGCGCGCAGGCGGAGGAGCTGCTTGCTCAAATCGAAGAAATTTTCAAAAAGGAAACGGTGTCGGAATCGGATTTGATTCGGGCGCGTACGCTGAAAAACAGGATCGCGGACGAGGCGATCGAACGGGAGGATGCGCCCTCGCTGCTGATTCCCGCCGCATGGCAGAAGCTGAAAACGGGAGATAAAGTTTTGGTCGGCAGCATGGACGCGGAGGGGGTAATCCTTGCGCTTCATAAGGACGCGGCGGAGGTGCGCTGCGGCGGCTTGCGCGTGCGCGTCAGGGCGGACGATTTGTTCAATCCCCGTGTTTCGGCGGAAAAAAAGGAAAAGAAAAAGGATGCAGTGCGCGTCGTTCAGAGATTAAACGAGCGCACCGTGCCCTCAACGGAATGCAACTTGATCGGCATGAACGTTTCCGAAGCGCTGATGGAGCTTGAAAATTTTTTGGACGGCGCCCTTGTTTCGGGTGTTTCGGAGGTGCGGATCGTGCACGGCATGGGCACGGGAAAATTGCGAGGCGCGGTAAAAGAATATTTGAAAAAGCACCCCCGTATCAAGGAATTCCGTCTCGGAGTGTACGGCGAAGGCGAATCGGGCGTAACCATTGCAAAACTCAAATGAGTTCACACTTTTCTTTTTGGTAAAATAAAAAGAAAAGCCGCGATTGCTTATGCCGTAATGCGCAAGGTCGGATTTGTTTCGAGCGTTAAGCGGCATTACGGTATAAGCGCGCAGGGTCCCGCTCGGCAGAAGGGTGTCGGCGTTGGCTGCAACCGTGCGGCGGAAAATAGGGGAGCGGGTCATTCCGAGGGGAGCGAACCGAAGAATCCAAAGTTCGCAGCGTCATATTTCAAAAGTTACCTCAATACAATAGTGTAATAATGCTATCGTAATTGAGGTAAACTGTTGAAGAGGTTATCGTCGCGGAAAATTGCCGCAATCACCAACTGTGTTCTCGTACTCGTGCTGGCGCTTATCGGCACGGTCTGCTTCCTTCCCGCTGCGGAAAGCGTATCGGGCGTGGAGGATAAAGTGTACTACAAGGGCTCGTCCGAGGACGGCGTGTCGCTGATGTTCAACGTATATTGGGGCACCGAAGAGGTGCGCGGCATTTTAAACGTGCTGGACGAATATGAAGCCAAGGCAACATTCTTTATCGGCGGGAGCTGGGCGGACGACAACGTAGACTGTTTAAAGGAAATCGCCGCGCGCGGGCACGAAATCGCCTCGCACGGATATTTCCACCGCGACCACGACAAACTCGACTATAACGGGAATTTACAGGAAATAAAAACGAGCGTCGATTTTATTCGGACGGCGGCAGGCGTAACGGTTACTCTGTTTGCGCCGCCCTCGGGCGCGTATAGCGACGACACCGTTAAGGCGGCGGAGAGTCTGGGGTTGCGCACCGTCATGTGGAGCAGAGATACGATCGATTGGCGGGATAAGGACGCGGCGACCTGTTTCAGCCGCGCCACCAAGAATATCGGCGGTGGCGATCTCGTACTCATGCATCCCATGAAGCATACGCTTGCGGCGCTGCCGAAGATCCTTACGGTTTACCGCGAGAACGGTCTGCGGGCGGTTACGGTCAGCGAAAATTTAGGCTAACTTCCGCTGATGCGCCGCTGAAAATCTCGCAAACGAAGTCTGAATTTATACATACAAGGAGAAAATCATGGTAAAAGAAAAGACGTTAAATAACGGCGTGCGCGTCGTCATCAAGAACATGGAGGGATTGCTGTCCGTTTCCATGGGCATCCTCGTCGGCACGGGCGCGGCGTTCGAAACGGATCGGGAGGACGGCATTTCGCACTTTATCGAGCATATGCAGTTCAAGGGCACCAAGACGCGCACGGCGTTTGAAATTTCCGACGCGTTCGACGCGCTCGGCGCGCAGGTCAACGCGTTCACGGGAAAGGATTTGACCTGTTACTATTCCAAATCCACGTCCGACCATGCGGAGGAGGCGTTTGCTCTGCTTGCGGACTTGTTTTTGAACAGTACCTTTCCGGAAGAGGAAATGGAGCGCGAGAAGGGCGTCGTAGTCGAGGAAATCAATATGAACGAGGATGCGCCGGAGGATCTGTGCCTCGATCTTTTAAGCCTCGCTTCCTTCGGCAAAGCCAATTACGGCAGAAATATTCTCGGTCCGCAGGAGAACGTAAAGGGTTTTACGCGCGAGGATATTTTTGCGTACAAGCGTCGGCGCTACTGCCCGCAGAATATCGTCGTGTCGTTTGCGGGCAGCATCGATCCCGAAAAAGCGGTTTCTCTCGTTGAAAAATATTTCGGGGATATGGAGTGCGCGGAGTTTACGCAGCGCAACAAGGAGGTGCTGTGGAAGGGGGACAATCTCTTTCGCAAGAAGCCCATCGAACAGGCGCATTTTGCGTTTGCGTTCCCGTCCGTGCCGCGCGATCACGCCGACTTCGCCGCCACGCAGGTAATGAACGCCGTGCTGGGCGGGAGCATGAGCTCGCGCCTGTTTAAGAAGGTGCGCGAGGAAATGGGACTTGCCTATTCCGTGTATTCCTATTCCTCTCACTACGAAGAAACCGGGGTATTTACCGTGTACGCGGGCGTCAACCCCAAAAAGGCGGAGAATGCGGCGGAAGCTATCTGCGGCGTATTAAAGGAATTTCTCGAAAAGGGCGTCAAAGAGGACGAGTTCCTCCGCGGCAGAGAGCAGCTCCGCGCGGGAAATATTTATTCGCAGGAAAACACCTCCTCGCAGATGTTACTGTATGGCAAGGAAATGCTGTATCGCGGAAGGGTGTACGATTTCGAGCGCCGCATGGCGGAGATTTCCGCGCTGACGCTTGACGATGTGCTGCGCGCGAGCAAGGAAAATATCGACTTTTCTAAGATCGGCGTGGCGTCCGTCGGCAATCTCGAACGGGCAATCAAAGCGTGAAGCCCGTGTTTGCAGAGGGCTTCGAGCCCGTTTATAACGAAAACAGCCGTGTGCTCGTCTTGGGGAGCTTTCCTTCCGTAAAGAGCAGGCAAATCGGGTTCTATTACGGCAATCCGCAGAACAGGTTCTGGAAAACGGCGTGCGGATATTTCGGCGAAGAGGTTCCTCCGACAGTGCGGGAAAAACGTGATTTTCTGTTGCGGCGGGGGATTGCCCTGTGGGACGTGATCCTGTCCTGCGAAGTGGAGGGATCCGCCGACGCGTCCATTCGGGGCGAGGTCGTGGCGGACGTTTCCGCTTTGGTTGAAAACAGCGGCATACGCGCGATTTTATGCAACGGTGCGAAGTCGTATTCTCTGCTTGCAGAGCGTTTTCCCGCACTCGTTCCGATCACGAAAAAAATGCCGTCCACCTCGCCTGCCAATCCGCGGTTTTCCGCGGAGGCGTGGCGCGCGGCGTTCGACGAGGTTTTTTTATGATTACTTACGAAGAGGCGCTCGCCCGTTTAAACGGACTTGCGGACGAAGGCTACCGTGCGTTTCACGGCAGGCTGCTGAAAAACGAGAATTTAAAATTGATCGGCGTACGTATTCCCGCGATGCGCGCGCTTGCCAAAGAATGGAAGGGGGAAACGGATACGTTTTTAACCTTTCCCGACGAGTACTACGAGATAACATTTTTAAAGTGCGCGCTTGTGGGGCAGCTGTCTTACGGGGAGTTTATCCGGCGGATCGACGCCGTACTGCCGCTCGTAGACAATTGGGCGACCTGCGACTGTTTTAAAGCCCCGTGCATTCGAAAGCACCGCGAAGAGTTTCTGCCGAAGATTCGGGAATATTTGAGGAGCGAGCGGGAATTTACGCGGAGGTACGCGCTTGTTACGCTTTTGGGAAATTATATGGAGGCGCAGTATCTGCCGTTGATTTTCGAGAGCACAGAGCGGGTTGATGCGGACGAATACTACGTGATGATGGGAGCGGCGTGGCTGATTGCGGAGGTGCTCGTACATTTTTACGAGGAGGGTGTGGCGTTTTTACGGAAGGGCACGTTGCCCGAGACCGTGCGAGTCAGGGCGATAAGAAAGGCGTGCGAATCCTTCCGTTTGAGCGCGGAACAAAAGCGGTTTTTGAAGTCGTTGTCCCGTACGGGGCACTCAGCTCCGTCGGATTTGTCCGAAGAGAATAAAAACCCTTGACAAAAGCGGCGAAATAGGATAAAATAAAGACACTACTCATTTGTACGGAGGATAATTATGTACGAGAAAGTCTGTAAGATGCTTGCGCAGCAACTGAATATCGAAGTGGACAAGATTAAGCCCGAGTCGGAAGTCGTAAAGGATTTGGGCGCGGATTCTCTGGACGTTGTAGAACTGATGATGACGCTTGAGGATGAATATGAAGTTACCCTTCCCGAAGGCGAGGTGGAGGGGATCAAGACGGTGCAGGACATCGTCGATATGCTCAGCAAAATCGAAAAGTAAAGAACGGCAGCTATTTCCAGCCGAAACTGCCGTAAGATTCCTTGCATTTTTGCGGCTGGTTTGCTATAATAGACTTGACGCCTGCAGTGTACGGAGGGTGGAGAATGCGTAATCCACGAAATACCTTCGGGAGCGGAAGTCGGACGGAATAGACGAGGTCTGCATTTTGCGGAAAGGTCGATGTTCGCCCGCACGCGCCCACCTGCGAGAAGCGGGTTAAACCTTTTTCGCCTTGCGGCACAGGCGGACGTCTTTAATTTTTGGAAAAAATGCGCAAATACCGTGCAAAAATTGTTGCAAGAGTTTGCGTAATATGATATAATTTCAGCGTTATTTTAAAAATGGCCTTGTGGTCAAGCGGTTAAGACGGCGCCCTCTCACGGCGCAATCCCGGGTTCGATTCCCGGCAGGGTCACCATCTTTGTAGGACGAAAATACTGTCCTACCAAATAGCATCCAAAACCTTATGGTTTTAGGTGCTATTATACTATATATTGTGGTTTTGCTTCATTAATGTGATTTTTAGTTTTTACTGCTGTCTTTTGCGTATTCTTAAATGAAAATAGGATTTGAACTAACGATAATGGATAATCTATAAGCCGTTACATAGTGTAGCGGCTCTTTTTATTTCCTGCGTTAATATCTCTTGATATTATTGATAAAAAGTGCTATAATAACAATGCGACATCATATAAAATAACCTTTGGACTCGATCTCACCAAAGGTATATTTTGTTATGTTATGTACAAAGCTATGAAATAGGTAGCAATAAGGTAAATATATATAATGATAGTGCTATTATTGCAACTGGCGAAATTTATGTATATGTTAATGGTCAACTTCATGAAATTATAGAATTTGAAGCAAAAGCAAACGACTCAATAACTAAAGATATTGTTTTAGAAAATATCAATTATCAGGATAATATTTATTTTATTGTAAAGTCAGATATTGGAGACAGAACTATTTTTGATAATACAGATTCGTTCTTTTCTTGGCAAGACGAACGTTCACAACAAGAATTAGAAAATAAATATAAAGAAATCTTAGATAATAATAAATTTTTGCTTGGAGTATTATAATGCGAAAAAGTCAAAGACAACACGCATTTAGCTGGTTAGGATTAATTTTATCTACTATAGTGCTAGCTGTCTTCGGTTTTATTAGTGTTATGGCTACTTTAAGTTATAATGATTGTAAAGAAATTCAGACCGTAATAGATAAAGGCATAATAGTTGAAGGTGAAATTGTTGCCTTAGAATACAGTTCTGGCGTAAAGTACGGTAGTGGCTCCATTTATTATATCAAGTATCAGTATGTAGATGAAGACGGTATAATTTATGAAAGTTATTGCGGTAGAGGCGATCATCGAACCGTAGATGAAGCCCGTAAACTTATAGGTGAAAAAGTTGAGATTTACATTGGCTTGAGCGAAAGTGGGCAACCTTTAACTAGGCCTGTGAGTTATGGTACGGAAGTTGATGTTACTAATGCCATTATCGTGATGAGTGTTTTTTACTCAGCTATTGTACTTTACATTTTTGCCGTTATTTTATATTGCTTGTTCTTTTATAATAAGTTGCCTTTTCAAAAAAAGAAATCTGATAAAACGGAAAATTTTAGTTAGAAGAATCGTAATAAATATGACTTCAGTTGTATAAAAAAATAAGTGGAACAAATTTCTATGACTCAAAAGAAAAAAATTTTAATTATATCAATTTCGGTCAGTTTGGTCGTTGCCTTAGCTGTTATTTTTATTACTCTTGCGTTCACGATCTGGAAACCTAAGATAACAAATTATTTGTTTGCAAAACATTATGCAACAAGCGTTTAGCAAATAGGATTAATATTCGATTAAGACTGAGCAAAGTTCACCAACGATAACCATAGTCGAACCCGACTATGGTTATTTTGTTTTAATCGTGAAATGCCGAGCGCCGAGGGCGGCGTCAAATTCCCGCGTAGGATTACGATTATCACCGTGTTTGTCGCTCAGCTCTTGCCAAAATGCAAAATCAAATCAGTACTTGATTTTTCTGTGTGATTATGCTATAATGATGATACGATAAATTTTCTTTTATGCTTTTTCGGGAAGTATTGCTGAATAAAAAAGGAAGGTGGCAGAAATGAAAAGAACTTTAATTGTTAAAAATGAAAACTGTCCGCAAAACCACCAATGCCCCGCAGTGCGCATTTGCCCTGTGGGCGCGTTATCGCAAAGCGGGTTTTCGGCTCCCGTCATCGATTACGGAAAATGTATTGCCTGTGGAAAATGCTCGAATTTCTGTCCGAAAAAAGCGTTGGTTTTAAACGGTTGAATCTGCGCGTTTTAACGGCGACAAACGGCTCTCGGTTAGAGGATCCGAGGGCAGAAATCTCCGTTGCCGAGTATAGCCGATTGATTTTCGTCGGATTTCGTGGGATATTATTAAAAAACGGTGAAAGGGGGAAACGATATGCGGGAATTCGGTCCCAATCCGAACGAGGCTTTTCCTAACCGCAATTTGCCGCGGCTCTGTTATATTAAAAACGTAATTAAGAACCCGAATATTATCGTCGGCGACTATACCTATTACGACGATGACGAGGGGGCGGAAAATTTCGAAAAGCACGTTACGCACCACTATGATTTCAATGGCGATAAACTGATTATCGGGAAGTTCTGCGCCATTGCAAAGGGCGTGGAGTTCATAATGAACGGAGCCAACCACCGCATGGCGTCGGCAACGACGTATCCCTTTAACATTTTCGGCAACGGCTGGGAGAAGGCGACGCCCGCACCGAGCGACTTGCCGCTGAAAGGGGATACCGTGGTCGGAAACGACGTATGGTTCGGACAGAACGTAACCGTTCTTCCGGGGGTGCATATCGGCGACGGAGCGATTGTCGGTGCGAATTCCGTGGTTTCGAAGGACGTTCCGCCTTACTGTATCGTCGGCGGAAATCCCGCAAAGATTATCCGCAAGCGTTTCGACGACGAAACGGTAGCGTTCCTATTGCGGTTAAAGTGGTGGGATTGGAGCGCCGAAAAAATCTTTTCCAATCTCGAAATTCTGTGCAGCGGCGATATTTCGCAGATAAAGAAATTAATGTAAGTGCGAAGGGGAGAAAATTATGGCGGAGAGAGAATTTCATTTACGGATCGACGAGGAGGAGCGGCTGGGCGACGTCGTGCAGGCGCTGAACGCATCGGTGCGGCGGAAAATCATGACGATGCTCAGTTCGTCGTCCTATTCGATCGCCGATCTAGCCAAAAAGCTGAAGCTGCCCATTTCCACCGTTTCTTTTCACGTGAACATTTTGCGAAAAGCAGGGTTTATCAACGTAACCGTCAAGCGGAATACGCGGGGCAACGCCAAGCTGATTTCAAGGCAGATCGACAGCCTTTCGTTGGAGTTCCTCGTGGAAAACAGAGACCTCGACCGTAAGAATTTCTCCATGGAAATTCCCATAGGCAGCTTTACGGACGCGCAAATCGAGGCGGGATGCGGCATGGCGAATACGGAAAACATCATCATTGCGGACGATACGCCGGGGGTATTCTTTTCGCCCGAACGTTATGCCGCGCAGATCCTGTGGTTCAGCAAGGGCTACATCGAATACCGCATTCCCAACTATATGTTAAAGGACAAGAGCGTCAATTCCGTGATGTTCAGTATGGAGCTTTGCAGTGAGGCGCCCAATTACCGCAACGAGTGGGAAAGCGACATTACCTTCTGGGTAAACGGCGTGGAAGTAGCAACCTACGTTTCCCCCGGAGATTTCGGGGGCAGGCGTGGACGGCTCAATCCTTCATGGTGGTCGGACTTTTCCACGCAGTACGGAATCGTAAAATCGTTGAAGATTACCGATGATTGCGTCTTTTTAGACGAAACGCCCGTAAGCACGCAGAACGTAAAAAAATTGAAGTTGCAGGAGGGCGATTACATCACGCTGCGCATCGGAATCAAAAAGGACGCCAAGCATCAGGGCGGACTAAATTTGTTCGGCGAGTGCTTCGGCGACTACGCGCAGGGGCTCGTGTATTCGGTGGATTACAATTAAAGCTCGAAAAGAAAAAACAGCCGAAAATTTCGGCTGTTTTTTGCTTGTCGGATTATTTGCGTTTTCGCTTCATAAAGAGTACCGTTCCGCCGATTCCGAGCGCGGCGGCGGCAGCCGCGCACGACAGGGCAATAGCGGCAACGGTGCCTGCTCCCATTCCTTTCGGTGCGCCGTCCGAAGGTTCGGGTTTGGTAGGTTCGGGCTCGGTGGGCTCGGGCTCGGTGGGTTCGACGCCGTACGTCGTGTCGCCGACGATAAACGCGGGGGAGTAGAGGGTCATCTCGTTGCCGTTTTCGTTCGTGAACGTATAGCGAACGACGACGTTCCAATAATTTTCCGTCTTTTCCGCATAGAACACCGTCGCGTCCACCGTGCGCGTTTCGCCGTAATAGGTAACGGCGGTCGCCTTTACCGTATCGCCCGCTTGCAGGCTTTGCACCTTTTGTCCCGCAACGCCTTCGACGCGGTTTACCGTATTCATCAATACGCCCGCGGCGTTGTTCGTAACGCCCGTGTGTCCGAGCTCCGCCTGTTCGGTGATTGCGAACAGGCTGTCGAACGTCCAATACCAGCTTGAAATGCCGCGGTCGGTGAGGCACGCCTTGTTGTAAACCGCCTGATGCACGTCGTCGTTGTAGCCGATATCCATGCCGCAGTTATAGTAGCCCATGCTCGCCAAATCCTGTATCATCGTACCCGCGTTGTTTCCCGTTAACAGGTAGGCGGCGGGCACGGTGGGCATGACGTTTTTGATGTCGGTAAGCAGGTCGTCGCCGCTGTTGTTGAAGGTGATAATTACGAGTTGGTCGCGCACGTCGTATTGACCCTCGCCCGTTCCGAGCATACCGTCTATCGTTTCGACGATGGTCGCGCCCGCTTTCAGCTCGAGCACGAGCACCAAATCCTTATGCCGTTCGAGAATCTCGAACACCTCCTCGAGCACGGGAATATGCTGCCCGTCCTTCAGCTTGAATTGGCGTATTTGCGCAAGCGTCATATCGCCGATATTGCCGCTACCCGTGGTGGTTCTGTCGATCGTGGTGTCGTGCATGACGACGATGCGTCCGTCCTTGGTGAGGTGCACGTCGAGCTCGAGGTGCGAAGCGCCCAGAGCGATTGCCTCGTTGACGGCGCCGAGGGAATTTTCGGTGGGGTAGGCGGCGGGCACGCCCGTTGCGGCAAACGAGCCGCGGTGCGCGATATTATAGGGCATTCTCGTATAGCTGTGCTCGGGGTAGCTTTCCAGCGCGCCGTACACTGCGGCGGTATCGGGCGAAACGACGCCGAACGCGCCGCTGTTGATGCAGGCGTACAAATCGGATTGCTTCGCGCTGTCGGCTGCCACCCAGACCGTTTTGAAGCGCGCCTGAATATAGCGCACGCTCTCTGCGGTTGCCGCGCTTCGGGGGATGATTGCGGTATTCGCAAGGTTGGCGTTCGTCGTTCCGACGACGCTGCCGTAGAGGTCGTCCGCGTCGATTTCCGCCGCGCCGTAAATAACGATTCCGCGGATGCGCGGGCACGCCGTGCGCACACGTTTGACGAGCGCGGGGTTTTCGCTTGCAACCGCGAGGTCGAGAATATTCAGCGTGTCGTTCAGGTAGGCAATCAGCGCGTCCGCCGCTTCCTCGTCCGCAACGGAAACGACGGGGATGATTTTATGGTTCAGGCTTTCGTACACGTTGGAAAAGCTGTCCAGAACCGCGCCGTCCGCGCCGACGACGTTGCCGTCCTTGCGCAGGCGCAGAATGGCGTTGGAGGGCTTCTTTTCCGCCGATAACGATTGCAGTACGGCGGCGTCCGTTACGTCGCAGACGACGGTGGGGGCGTTGACGATTTTCACGTCGGGATTCTGATAGGTCGAAACGACGGTATCGTCGATTCGCGCCGCGGCTGCGGGCGTGCCGACCGCGGAAGTTACTTTGCAGCTTCTGATATTCAGTTCCATAGCGTTCACGATGAGAGCGAAGCCTCCGCTCGTATAGGTTGTGCCGAGATGCGCGTCCTTCGTCGATGCGGGCGCTTCCCGCACGAGATAGCCGTCGATATAGTGCTTGGCGGCGTTGTCCGTCATGGTTACGGTCATGGTATGGTACGCGCCGTCGGAGAGCACGGGCGCGACGGTCGCGCCGTCCGCAAGCAGTCCGCCTGCGGCGATTTCGTTATCGTCCTTGAACGCCCTGTTCCGATTGACGGCGGAATAGCAGTTTCTGCCGCTGACGCGGTAGCTCATGATATATCCCGCGTCCGCACCGCCCGTGCCCGCAAACTCCGTGCCGCGCTCCCAATTGGCGTGATAGACGATTCCGATCCAGCGGTCGAGATTCTGCCACGAACGGGGCGTAACCTTAAACTCCAATTCGAAGGTGAAGTCCCTGTAAACCGCGCCCGCGTTGACGGGCAGCAGCCCGCCGAAATAAGACGCGTTGGTTGCGTTTACGGCTTTTACTACCAATTCGCCGTCCGCGTTTACCGAAACCTTCGTGCCTGCGGTATCGCTCTTCGCATCGACGCTCCAATCGCTTGCGGAGATTGCCGAAAAATCCGTTACCTCGTAATCGCCGGGGGCGGGCACCTCCTGCGGCAGCGTCTCCGCCGTCGGTTCGGTTACCGTTCTCGAAATCGTGCAGCTCTTCACGTTAATCGTGCACTGGCTGACAAGCAGGGCAAACCCGCCCGCAGCGTGTCCGCCGACGATTGCGTCCTTGTCCGTCGTTACGGCGGTGCCGATTAGTTTTCCGTCCACGTAATGCTTTGCCGTGTCGCCCGTCATCGTAATCGTAACGGTATGGTATTTCCCGTCGGTATACGCGTTTTTCGCCGTAGCGTGGTTGGTATCTTGAAACCCGTTGTCGCCGCCCGTAACGCCACTTATCACCTTGCCCGCATTCGCCGTATAGGACGAGGCGGTGTTCATGCGGTTGGTAAAGATATACCCTGCGGGCAGTCCGTTTTCGTCCGTCTGCATTCTGTACATCACGCCGAACCAGCGCGTTTCGTTCAGCCAATAGGTTGCGCGGAAGGTGAGGGTAAATGTAAAGTCGGCGTAGTCGTCTACGGCGGGGTTGACAAAGAACAGGCTCGACAGATACGCCGAACCGTTTGCCGCTCCCACGGCTCCCGCGCCGCCCGTCAGACGCAGCTCCCGCGAGCCGACGAGATAGTCGCTTTTCTGCTCCGAGGTGTTGCCCTTGTCGCAGGGCGTAAAATCGTTCTGCGGGTACGCCGTCCAGTTTTCGGCGGCGTAGTCCGCCTCGTCCGCCGAAGCGACGCCCGCAATCAGCCGCCCCGCGCCGACGAACAGACAGACGGCGCACAGGCAAACCAGCGCGGAAATCAGCAGCTTCCGCAATGAAATCGTCCTTTTCATAATTTTCTCCTTTCTCCGTATTTCGGTGATTCCGTTTCAAATATACATTCAAAACGGTCGCCCGTCAATACGGAATCGCATTTTTTCGAAACGATTATTTTAGAAGAAATTTCTTGACTTAACTATAAAAATAGTTTATAATCGGAGTACGGCTTACCCGTGAAAGAGGGAGGAGAAGGGAATGGCAGACGTAGAGGATCCGCGCCTGATTGCCGAATTGAGTTTGAAAAACGACGAGGATTTGCCCGCCGTCGCCGCGCTTTGCGACGCGCTCGGCAGCGAAGTGCGCTTAAAAATTTTACGGCGGCTGCAACGGCGGCCGTATATCTTTACCGTGTCGGAGCTGAAAAAGGATTTGAAGATGCCCGCGTCGACGCTGTTGTTTCATCTCGAAAAGATGCAGAAAGCCAATCTGCTCTCCATTCTCTACAAGTCGTCGGCGTACGGGGCGCAGAGATTCGTGTCCCGCAAGCTGCACGGCGCGAACCTATCGTTTTACTATCTCGAAGAGGGCAGGGACGCTCGCCTGCACTCTGAAACGCAGACGGTGGGCGTGGGCGCGTTTACCGAGTTCACGGGCAGCGTCTTTAACTTCTGCACCGAGGACAGCCATTTTACCTCCATGAGCGACGACTGCTACGTGCCCGAGCGTTTTCGGGCGCAGCTCGCGTATACCCCGAACGGACAGATTTCCTACCGTTTCAGCAACCGCGCGGCAAAGCTGCACCGCGTGAAGGAGCTTTCGTTTACTTTGGAAATCTGCTCGGAGGCGCCCTATTTCGACAACGATTATCTCTCCGATATTACCTTTTGGATTAACGGCGCGGAGGTGGCGACGTACACCTGCCCCGGCGATTTCGGCGACCACCGCGGCTTGCTCAATCCCGCGTGGTGGAGCTCCGCCAACACGCAGTACGGCGTGCTGCTGACGCTTGCCGTAGACGAAAGCGGCGTAAAGCTGAACGGCGTTCCCGCGCGCTCTTGCGTAACGCTCGGCAAGCTGAATTTGCAAAAGGGCAATAAAATCGAAGTGAAATTCGGCAACAAGTCCACCGCGCGCAACCTCGGAGGATTTAACGTGTTCGGGAAGAAGTTCGGGGATTACCCGCAGGATATCTCGCTTACGATTACCTACGAAACGGGCGAATGAACGGCGTTTTCCTTTTGGATTTTCGTTGCTGCCGACCGCGTTGCGGTCGGTTTTTTTTGTGATAAAATATGATTACTTCAACTTTTATGTAACTAAAATAAGAATTTTTACAATTTTTCGCGGCGGTATTGACAAATTAATATATACCGATTATAATGCAAATATCGAACATGATATGATAAATTTTTTCGAGGGTCGCGACCCTCGCTTCCGTCTTTCCAAGTAAGACGGAAAAAACTTTAATAGGAAAAGAGCCCCGCGGAGCGGGGCGGATAATAAGGAGGATCGATATGAAGAAAGGATTTTTGGCGTGTGTGGTGGCGGGGCTGATGACGGTTTCCTGCCTTGCGGCTTGCGGAAAGCAGGGCGGGGAAGAAGTAATTCCGCCCGATGCGGAAATTACCGAGCGGGTAGATATCGAATTCTGGGGTTGGGGGGATCTGGCAGAGCAGAACAACTATCAGACGCTTGTCAATCAGTTTATGGCGGAAGAGGGGAACGAGAATATCAACGTGCACTACGTCGGAAATACCGCGACCGTGCATATGCAAAATCTCGAAGGGCGGATCAAAAACCTGCCGCAGCTCTTCATGCTGCCCGACTATGACTTTTACGCGTGGGTCGCCGACGATACGTTAAAGGACATCACGCCCTACGTAACCGAAGAGGAGCTTTCCGCGGTATGGCCGCAGGCGGTGGATGAATACTACTATAACCCCGACACGGCGTTGCTCGGCAAGAGCGACGGGGCGAAGCTGTACGGACTGCCCAAGGATCTCGGTCCCTTCACGCTTGTGTACAACGAGGATTTGCTGAACGCGCAGATTGCGGCAAACAAGCTGAATAAAGAGGAGATCTACGCGAATCTGCTCAATCCGAAGGAGCCGATGACCTGGACGGAATTCCGCAATCTGTTAAAGAGTTTGGTGCCGGGGCTCGGAGAAAACCAATACGGGATTTCTCACTACGAAATCGAGGCGGCAATCTATTCGAACGACGCCAACTTCTTCACCGACGACGCGGCGACGCAGAAGATCACGGACAAAAACTTTACCGATGCGCTGCAATTTTGCGCCAATCTTGCCTTGGTGGACGGCGTCATGACGCCCGAGGCGAAACAGGACACCGACGGCTTTACCCGTTTTCAGGGCGGAAATTGCATTTTCAGCTTTATGGGACCGTGGGACTGTTCGCAGTTCTGGAGCTTCAACATTCCCTTTAAAACGAATATCCTGCCCGTACCCTATAACGGCGACAATCCCAACGCCAGAAGCACGGCTTGGGTGGGCTCGATGGGCTATTGCGTCAGCAAAAAGGCAAACGCCTTGCAGACGGCTGCGGCGCTCCGCCTTGCAAAATACCTGTGCATGAACGAGAACGCGCAGCGCAAGTTCTACGAGCTCGGTCAGCAGGTGCCCAACATCATGGAAATGGCGAGGGACGAATACGTGAACGACACGCGCGGACTGATTGCGGGCAAAGATCCCGCAGACCGTTCCGTCTGGCTCGACACCATCGACGGCTTCTCCGATACGGATAAGGTGGGGGGAAAGGTGCGTCCGCGGTACTACACCTATTCATCGGGCTGGTACGCGGAACTCACGGACTATCTTTCCGATCAGGGGCTATGGAAGGGCACCAAGACGGCGGCGCAAATCTGCGAGGCGTATAGCGACATCTTTCAGAAGAAACTGACGGCGATGCGCAAAGAGCTGGGGCTTTGATTTGAGGGAACGTATGGAAAATACGGTGAATGCGGCGACGGCGGAATCGGAGTTATCCGTTCCGCCGCAGGCGCCGCCGAAAAAGAAACCGAGGAGCAGAGTGGAAAAGCGGGAAAACCTCGTTGCGTTTCTGTTTATTCTGCCTCCCGTGGTCGGATTTCTCATTTTTACGGCAATTTCGATGGGTTGTACATTCGTGTTCAGCTTTCAGAACTACTACGTCCGTCGCGGCACGTCGGAGTTCGTGGGCTTTACGCATTACGTCAGCCTGTTTTCGGGCATGTTTAAGGCGGGGGAACTGGGCAACGCCTTCATTAAGTCGGTAGGGAATACTATTTTCCTGTTGCTGAGTCTGCCCGTCAGCATTATCTTTGGGCTCGTGGTGGCGGGGCTTCTTCGTCTCGGCGACGTCAAAGGCGGCAAAATATTTCAGATTCTTTACTATCTACCTGCCGTGTCGAGCGCGGTTGCGCTGAATATCGTCTGGCGGTATATTTTCCAGAGCAACGGACTTTTAAACCATATGTTCGGCACGGGCACCCCTTGGCTGAGCGACGATATGCTCTTGAAGGTGGCGATCGTTCTGAAAAATTCGCTGAATGCCACGGGCGGGGCGATGATTCTGTTGCTTGCCGGAATGCTGAACGTTTCCAAGGAGCTTTACGAGGCGTCGTCGCTGGACGGCGCGGGCAAGTTCAAGCAGTTCTTTGCGATCACGCTGCCCATGCTGACCCCCGTCATTTTCTATCTTCTCATTACGGGGCTCATCGGCGGATTGCAGTCGTACGCCGATTCGCAGGTCTTTGCCAAGGGCGATTCGGGGGCGGCGACGATCGTCTACTTTATCTGGCAGCAGCGTACAAACGGCGCGGCGGGCTACGGAATCGCCTCCTCGGCTTCCGTGTTTCTCTCCGTGTGCATAATGATCATCACGCTTGTACAGTTCAAAGTCTCCAATAAATGGGTTTACGAGGAGTAAGGTATGGAAAATCAGAAAGATTACAATGCTGCCGAAGCAACCGTAACCGAAACGGATACCGAACTCACGGTAACCGTCTATAAAAACAAGAGCCATCGGCTTTGGCTGACGGTCCTATTGAAAATCGTTGCGTACGCCGTACTTGTGCTCGGTGCGGTATTGCTTGTGTTTCCCTTCCTCTGGATGCTGTTAAGCTCCTTTAAGACGGGTAACGAGGCGAGTCTGCAATTCACCTTTTTTCCAAAGCAGTGGGTGTTCGAAAACTACAAAGAGCTATTCACGGGTACGGACTTTCCCATTTTCAGGGCGCTCGGCAACACCGTGCTCATCGAAGTCAGCGTTATTATTATCGGCACCTTTGTGTCCGCTATGGCGGCGTTCAGCTTTGCAAAACTGAAACTGCGCCATAAAACGTTCTGGTTGCTGTTTCTGATGAGCGGCATGATGGTGCCGTACGCGGCGCTTATGCTTCCGCAGTACCGTGCGTTCGACGCAATGCACATGACGGATACCCTGTGGCCCCTCATTCTCCCCGGATTCTTCGGAAACGTTTCGATGATTTTCTTCCTCATTCAGTACATGCGGGGGATCCCGAACGCCTATTTCGAAGCGGCGAGAATCGACGGAGCGAATCACTTTACCTGTTTTATTTTAATTATGCTGCCGCTCATTAAAACGGCGATTGCGGCGCAGGTTATCTTTTGGTTTGTCGGAATCTGGAACGACTATTTCGCGCCGTCGCTTTATCTTACGAGCAGGAACAGAATGACGTTGCAAGTCTTGTTGGGGCAGTTGAACGCGGGGACCTCGGGCAAGTATCTGCCCATGGCGTTGGCGGGGGCGGTGCTTTCGAGCATTCCCATGCTCGTCATTTATATCAGCTGTCAGAAATTTTTTATCGAATCTTTGGCGATTTCGGGAGTGAAGGGCTAAGCGCCCAAAAGGATAAGGAGGAATTATATGAAGAAAAAAGGATTTGCGCTTGCGGCAGTGCTTGCGCTTTCCGTCGCCATGGTGGCGGCGGGCTGCAAGAAGCCGAATAATCCGGGACCGGACGGACCGAACGGTCCGACGGGGGATATTTATCAGGACTACGATCCGAACAAGCAGCCGGGCGGCGGTCAGTTCGACTATGAGGGCAACTATTCCACGCCCGAGCTCACGATTGACGGCAAGGGCGACGAGGCGCAGTGGCAAGCCGCGCAGCCGCTTTTGACTTACGGAAAGAAGGTGGACGACGGCAACGGCGGCACGGTGGATGCGGTCAGCGTCAAGGCATACCGCGGCGAAAAGGCGCTGTTCTTCCTGTTTGACGTTAAGGACAGCGTACTTCTGACGCAGGGCGTTACCAACGACGACGCGGTAACGCGCGGCGACAGCATCGAATTTTATATCGACACCAAGGCAGACGGGGGCAGAAACCCGCAGAGCGACGACTTCCAGATCAATCTCGGTATTCACGGCAAAACGCGAATCATGCAGGGCGCGGGCAACAGCTGGGGCAGCTGGAACGGGCTGATCGACTACGAGGTGGGGCTGAACGGCACACTGAACGACGGCGCGGAGGTCAACGATAGGGGCTATACCGTGGAGGTCATGATCCAATATAAGGATATCATGATCGAAAAAGACGACACCATCGGACTTGCGTTCGGGCAGGTGGATAAGGTGCGTACGGAGGACGCGGCTTCGGGCAGCGAAACGGGTCCGTGGAATTGGTACGGCTGGACGGTGAACGGCTCGCTCGTCGATCCGCAAAAGCCCAATGCTTATATTCTGTACGACAAGGACGGGAACCTTTCCTCGCGCGACGATATCGCTATGCCGCCCGCGGATATGGCGGGTACGGTTACGGACACGGCGGGTGCGCCCGTTTCGGGGGCAACCGCCACGGCGACGATCGGCGGGGCGGAAAAGAGGGCGACGACGGACGAGCGCGGCTATTTCGTGTTCGAGGACGTCGATTCCAACCAAAATTACACCGTCGTCATCTTCAAAGAGGGATACATTTCGCTGACGGAAACGTATACGAGAGCGGAGCTTCGCGCCGCAAACGGCACGATCGTGTTAAAGGATTTCACTCTTGTTTCCACGGCGAATCTGACCTATACGACGTTGAAAGGCAGGGTGAGAAACGTTGCCGAAGGCGCAATCGGCGGTGCGACGGTTACCCTGAAAGGGACGACTGTTTCGGCTACGGCGGAAGCGGACGGCACGTTCTCGCTGGAAAACGTTCCCGCAAACAACGGCGCGGTTACGATCGTCGTATCCAAGACGGGCTACGAAAACAGCGAAACCGTAATTGAGCAAAACGCGCTCGTTGCCGAGGGAGAAACGGCGTTGGGCGACGTCAACCTCAGCCTTCCGGCCGCGCAGTCGGGCGATTTCGGCGGCAAGTCCGGCTTGTTTGCCAACAACAGGGCGTATATCGTCCGCACGCTGACCGGCGTGGAATTCCGCTTCGAGGGCGACAACAACTTTAACGGCTGGCTGGAAGTGTTCGTCGATACCAAAGCGAGCACGGATGCGCGCAACGCTACGAACGCGATGTACCGCCTTTATGCCAACGGTACGGTCGGGGTGGATAACTACGGCGGAAATTTCAAGACGGACGGTATCGTTTGGACGGTAACGCCGACGAGCGGCGCGGGATATACGGCAAAGGCGCAGATTCCCTATACGACGCTCGGCATTTCCGCGCTTGAACCCTTCGGTTTCTCGCTCGGGCAGAATAACGGGCAGGATGATTGGGACGGCTGGAACAGGGGGGATATGCTCGGGGCAAACGGCGAAGCGTTCGTAAAACCCGAAATGCCCACCGACTATATCCGTATGGGCGCAACCAACAATCTGTATTGGGCGAACCACAATAACGCGATGATGGCGTTCGGCGGCACGGTAAAGTCGGGCGGCGTTGCGATTTCGGGCGTAACCGTTAAAATCGGCGCGCTGAGCGCAACCACCGACGTGAACGGCGTTTGGAGCATCGGCGGCGTCGTGCTCGGAAGCGGCGATTACACCGTAACCTACGAGAAGGCGGGCTACGTGAAAAAGACGACGGAAATTACGAATGCGTCGCTTACGGGCAAGACGGTCTGGAACGAGACCGTTGTGCTCGATGCGGTAACCGTTGCGCTTTCGGGAAAGATCACGGGCGCGGACGGAAAGGGAATCGAGGGGGTTAGCGTTGCGGTTAATGGCGACGGCGTCTACCTGACGGCGACGACGGGCGCGGACGGCAGCTACTCCGTTACGGGTATTACGGTGTTTGCGGACGTTACCGTTACGTTCAGTAAGACGGATTACGTTACCGTGTCCGATACGATCGCGGCGGAAACGCTCGCCGGCGGTGCGGCGCACGTGATGAACAAGACGATGCAGTCGAGCGCGTTCGAAAAGGAAGTTACGCTGTCGGGCACGGTGAAAGAGGGCGATACGCCGTTGCAGGGCGTAACCGTTACCGTTGGCACGGCTTCGGCTTCGACGGGCGCGGACGGCACGTGGAGCATTACGCTCAATCTTGCATATAACGAGGTTACGACGGTAAACTATACGGTTGCGGGCTACAAGAGCGCGCAGACGGTGATTGCGGCGAATACGTTCGAAACGCAGACGAGTTGGAGCGAGAACAAGTCGCTCGCCGCCGAGCTTACGACGGTGGCTGGTACAGTGAAGAATATCGTGCACGGAAACGTTGCGGGCGTTACGGTTACGGTCAAGGGAACGCAGAACGCCGCCACGACGGACGGCAGCGGCGCGTTCTCCTTTACGGGCGTGCGTTTGGCGGACGGCGATATTACGCTTACCGTTACCAAGAGCGGCTACGAATCGGCGGAAATTGCCGTATCGGCAGACGATTTCGTTGCGGACGGCACGACGCAGCTCGGCGAAATCGGTTTGAATCTTCCCGCAGTCGGCGGCGGGGTATTTGCCACGGGCGCGGGCAAGGCGGAGGACAAGAAAAACAACTTTATCAATGCGACCGTTGCGGTTACGAGAACGCTTGCGGGCGTGGAGTTCCGCTTCAACGGCACGCGCCGTTTGGGAGCGGGTAAAATCGAGCTCTATCTCGACGTCAAGGAGAGCACGGGCGCGAGAGAGGACGAAACGACGGCGTGGCGGCTTGACCTGTCGGGCGACGGCAGCATTGCGGGTACGCACTTTAAGGGCGGCGTGTTCACGGCGGCGGGGCTTGTTTATCGCGTGATCTCCAACACGGACGCAGGCTTTGCGGCAACGTTGCTCGTGCCCTATTCCTATCTCGGTATCGACGGAACGGAAACGTTCGGTATGTCGCTCGGACAGTGGAGCGAAACCGCAAAGGATTGGGACGGCTGGAATTGGAACGGCGACGGTGCGTTCGTCGCGCCCGAAAATACGCCGAACTATCTGCGCATCGGTGCGCTGAACAATTTCTACCGTGCAAGCAACAATAACACGATGATTCAGCTTTCGGGCAATGCGGGACAGAGCGGAGTCGCCGTAAGCGTGGGTTCGCTTTCGGCAACCGCGAACGCGCAGGGCGATTGGAATCTTATGATTCCCGCAACGAACGGCGCGGTCGAAATCAGATATTCCAAGCTCGGCTACGTTAGCAAAACGACCTCGCTTGCGGCAGGCGCTCTGACGGGTGAATTCGCTTGGAGCGAGAACGTAACGCTCGACGAACAGAAGATCCGTGTAACGGGCACGGTGATCGATCAGGATAATGCGGCGGTCGCAGGCGTAAAAGTTACGCTGACGGTCGGTTCGGAAACCAGAACGGCGACGACGGATGCGAGCGGAAATTATACGTTCGAAAACGTAACGACGTTTACGGGCGTTACGGTCGGGTTCGAAAAGGAAGGCTACGCCGCCGTTGCGGCAACGTCCGTTACGCAGGCGGATCTGGCATCGGCGCAGAACGGCGTATACGCGGTTGCAACGAGACAGCTGACCGCGATCTCGCAGGTAAAATATCTCACCGTTACGGGTAAAACAGTAGGCATTGCGGGCGCAATGCAGGGTGTTTCCGTTACGGTTGCGGGCAAAGAAATTTCGTCGGTTACGGCGGCGGACGGTGTCTTCACGCTGGAAAACTTCGAACTTGTCGACAGCGAAATCACGTTTACGCTTGCGGGTTATCTCACACAGACGGTTGCGTTTAAGGCAAATGAGGCGGGGGAGGGCGCAACGTTCGATCTCGGCGAAATCTTCCTTGCGAGGGAGTACGAGGCGCTCGGCCCCGCGTTCGGAACGACGAACGACGCATTCGCGCACTTCGTCCCTTACGTAACGCGCGGGAAAACGGGCTTCGAATTTAAGTTTATCGGCTCCAAGGCGTTTACGGGAAGAATCGAAGCGTTTGTCGACACCAAGGGCAGCAGCCAGAGAGTGAACGACGGAGATAATACCAAGCGTAACGAAACCGACTATCTCTTCAACCTCAACGCGGACGGCACGATTACGGTTGTCAATTGGAACGGCGGCGGCAACGAAAATCCAGCTACGCTTGTAATGCGCTTTGCGGGAGAGCAACAGCCCGAAGTTTCCTTCATCCTTCCCTACGCTTTCCTCGGCGTGGAGCCAACGGAGATTATCGGCGTGTCTTTCGGTCAGTATAACGGTACCGATTGGAACGGCTGGAACTGTCCCGATATGGCGGGATATAACGGCAGCGCGTTCGTTGCTCCCGAAATCACCATGGACTATATCCGTATCGGCGCAGACAACAAGCCGTTCGAAAACAGCTACAACTACGAAAAAGATAAACTCGATTTGAGCGGCCATCAGATTCATTTCGGACAGATGGCAGACAGCTTTTATTCGAAGGTCGTCAGCCGAGACGATACGGGCGTTACTTTCGAATTCGTAACTCTCGGCGATTTCGGAATGAGAAAGGGCGCGGAGGAAATGGTGTTCCTTTACGTGGACACGGGCGAGCCGAGAGACAACGGTTGGGAACAGGTTGACGGTCTGTTTAAAATCAGCTCGGACGGAACGGTATACTACCGCAATGCTGCATGGTACGAAGCGCTCGACTCCGACAAAACGGGAGAGACGGTTACGATTACAAGAGTAAACGGTATTACACGGTTTACCTACAAGGTTTTGTACTCGAAAATCGGGATCGAAAAAGACGAAGTGTTCGGCGTTGCAATGCGCGAGGGTACGAGGAACGTGAATACGGACGGCGACCGAAACGATAAGCTTATCGACCCTTGGTACGACTGTTATTTCGAGGAAAATACCCACGTGGACGCAGCTTGGTGTTCGATGTATATCCGCGTCAAGGCGGACGGCGTGCTCGTCGTTGCAAGCAGTAACGGCGCGGTTACGGAATAAGGAGGAAAGGACGATGAAATCATTGAAAAAATTATCTGTATTGGCGCTTTCCGCAGTATTTCTTTGCAGCTTTGCGGCTTGCTCTCAAACGCCCGCGGGCACGTCTCCGACGGGCGGCGTAGGGGTCAGCGACGGGCAGGCGTCCTATACCGACCCGAACTCAGTCGTTTCCGTCTACGACAATAAATCGTACAACGAGTACCTGCTGGGCGAGAAGGCGGTGATTGCCAACCAATGGCAGGGCTACGGAATCGGCGACCCGTTCGTCATGCGTTACAACGGCGCATATTATCTGTACGTTTCTACGCTCGACAGCGAAATCGGTGTGCGCGGCTATAAGTCCGCCGACCTCGTCAATTGGGTGCCCATGACGGGTTCCGGCTTAAAGGAGGGGTACGTTTCTCAGGACACGATAACGCTTGCGGCGTACGCGCCCGAGGTGTACTACTTTAACGGCACCTTCTATATGTACACTTCTCCCGGGGGGCGCGGGCACTACGTGCTCACGGCGGACAGTCCCGAAGGACCGTTCGTCAAAGCAACCGAGAACTTCGGCATGAATATCGACGGCTCGGTGCTGA
>Ga0209064_1000642_pt1 | contig 74433 bp, 61 predicted proteins | sample Inofromicrocosms_FD_187498 | JGI IMG/M metagenome (GOLD analysis project Ga0209064, IMG submission 187498) | Mouse cecum microbial communities from Vienna, Austria - Inoculum for glucosamine and mucus D2O microcosms (SPAdes) (version 2) | ecosystem: Host-associated > Mammals > Digestive system >...
CTGGCGGTATAGAGATAACGCTCGTATGGACGATAGGAAAGGCGCAGATACTGCCGTCGTGGAAAGATGGCGATATACCGTCGCTCGATACTCCGACGGAGTTCTTCGGACTTATAGAGTTCGAGTACACGTACTATGACGAGGACGGCAAGACGGTATCTAAGAGCAAGCTAAAGGACGGAGAGACGTATCAGGTAGTAGCGAAGATAAAGTCCGCGTACGCGAATAACTTCGAGTTTATAACCGCGTCGGGCGACGTATCGCCTACGCCGACAGCTAGTATGCCGTATGCGTTCGAAGCTGTAGTAGAAGGCGATAACGATAATAACAACGATAACAATAACAACAATAACGGAACTAATCAGGGAAGCGTAGGTATGCCCGATCAGATATTGACCTGGCTCATAGTGATCACTTGCTTGATAGTAGTAATATTGTTATTGATAGTAGGTGTCTTCATTGGAATGATACTCATAGCTATGAAAAAGAGCGAGAGCAACGTAGTATATTCTCCTTATCCTCCGTTCTATCCCAATAACGGCGGCGGCGACGAATATGAAGACGACGATGATGACGAGGACGACGAAGACGAGACTTACGGGAGCGGCAGAGAAGGTGAAGCCAGCGGAAGAGAAGCAAATGACGGCGACGACAAGGAGGATGCCCGACGCAGTGAAGAGATAACCGCGAGTGATAACGAAAGAGGAAGATACGTTCCTAATGACGCTGTAGTAATATCCGAAGGTCAATTAGCGAATAGGGACGAAGCTAGAAGGCTCGAAGACGACGGCTCTTTCTACGCATTTGAAAAGAGAGACGGCGAGTCGGTCATGACTGTAGCCGACGGCGCGGTAGTTATCAACGGTAGCGAGAGACTAGATATACAGGATGCGATACTGCTCCTTAGCGACGATCAGAGGAGGTACATATTCGGACTTCGCGACTACGCTATCGAGAGGTCTGGAGAGAAGCCGTCGTTTGCCAAATATCACTTGACAGTGGGCAAGGGAACTAAGCAGGTCATCAAGCTCAGCGTCAAGGACGGCGAAGTCATGGCGTATTTCAGGATCGAGGACGAAAGACTGAGAACTATACGCAGGAACGCTCGCGAGAACGACGCGGAGATAAAGATCAAGGAGACCGAGATAGCCGTAGACGGCGAATCGGCTTACGAAATGGCAAAGGATCTCATTGACCTAAGAGTAACTCAGATAGAGGAAAATCTCGAGTACAGGAAACAGCTCCTCAAAGAGAAACGTAAGGCGAAAAGAGAACAGGATAAGAACGCGGAGAATATCGTCGATGGCGACAATGCGTGAAATTGACATCGATCATCTAACGGCGGCGAAGCGGTAAAACAGTCGATCCAAGTAAATTAAAGCGACGCGATCAAAGTTTTGATCAAAACATCATTGATCGAGTGAAGCATATATATAGACGTTTCTATGAAAATAGTCTTATATCGGTCAGCCCGGAAGAGAAGGAGATTCTTTTCCGAGCTTTTTATATTAACATGCATTTCTCTTTGATATATACGTTATATAATCGCTTTACTTGATAGGTTCTTATATGTTATCATAAAGATGCGAACGGATATATATTGGTTACTCGTTCGCGGATCTAAAATATAATTTAATAAAAATACGATTTGAAAAGTTGCGAACTGAGTAGATATAAAGGAAGTCGGGTTCGAATCCCGAGCAACCGCCATTTCTGTATTTGACTGTGTGAAATAATAGGACGCTTTTATGCGATCTTATTCGATATTTTGACGTGTCATGAGTCAGATTACCTTGCGTATTTTATTACTCGTTGTGGCGAGAAACGTGTAAAGGGCATCAGTTGCCGTGTTTACGCGTTTTTTATTTTACCGAAACGATAGTAAAGGCGATGATCGGACGACTGCTCGGAGCGTTTTTTACGCTCATATCATGAAATATGAAGATCGGCTACGCGTCGAAATATGATATTTTACTAAAATAAAAGGAAGATGAAAAGGATGAAAAAAATATTAAAGATATTGAGCGCTATGCTCATAGTTTGTTTTGTCTTAAGCGTTGCGGCAAGCTGCGCCGCGAACGAGTATGTTTTGACAATAACGGAAAACGGCAATACATATACTGCGGTCATAAAAGTCGGCGACAGCTATACTCTTAAAAATCCCGACGAAAGAGAAGGCTATAATTTCGTCGGTTGGTACTCTGACGGTAAACTCTTGAAAAGTACATTTACGCCTACGTCGGATATGAAGATAGAGGGCGTGTGGGAGAGATTCGATAAGCTTGCGGAGGAATTGAAAATTTCTCTCAAAGAATATCTGTCCTCCGATAACTTTAAGAACGCCGCAGAGAACGCAAAGACCGCCGAGGCGAGACTTCCTCTACTATATTTGCGTTACGTAAAAGGAGATTTTTATAACGACAACGCTAAGGCGCAAATCAAGAAGTACCTCGATATGATAGAGGAGATAATCGAGGACGGAGCTATATCCGACGCGGCGTTTATTTCATCTAAAGCAGGTCGGCAGGGTTGGTACGGCGTTCCCGATTATCTTTACAGCTGGTCGGCGATATATAATCAATATCTCGACAGTCGTTCTTTGTCCGAAACGCCGAGTACCGAGTATTCAAAATACGACATCATGATAAAGGACTACTTAAAGTACGTCGATTCGTTTTATTCCGACGCGCTGTATACGTTTGGCAATGAGGAGATCGCTCTCTCGGAAATACTTACTAAGGGAAATAATTGCGTCAATAATTTTACAAACGACAGCTATAGGCTCGAGTATGAAGTAATGAGAGACATCCTCGGCGTCATATATTCCGCAACGGGCAAAGACAGCGGACACGCAGAATTCTTATCAACTTACGAACGCGCTTTTGCAGAATACGCAGATATGACTAAAGATATGCGTAACGAGATGAAAGCGAAACTGAAGACGCTATGGTATTCTTGCGTTCCCAATACGAAAGTCGCTTGGGGTTACGATATCGAGAGCGTATTGACTATCACTGCGTACAATCTAGGACTGCCGCTATCAGATACTGTAGAAAATTCCGAAAAATATATGCTCTCGTATTACGATAAGGACGTTGACGGGAATTGGATAAAGGACGGAGGAACTGCGAATTGGGTAGGGTTTTCCGGCAGACCGCTTGCAGGTTCGATATTCAGGAATCATGAAAAATACGACGTCGCGTACGAAAAGACTATGCAGGGATATTTCCCGTTTACCGACGGTTGGGATCAGCCGCTTGAAGAGATGATCAATATGGATAGATTGTGCAATTTCTATAACAGCGACCTCAATACCGGGGCGAGCGCGGAGCCTTTTTACGGACTTCTTTACGGATTTATGAACGGAGTTGATATGGAGCATTACGTCAAAGAAGTCTATCATTTAGAAATATGCGTCGGCGAAGGATGTAAATATCATATCGACGAGGAAGTCGGACAAGTTTACAACGTGATAACTCTATGGAGAGAGACGCTTAAAAAAGATAGCGAAGGACGTTACGTGATAGACAACACTTCGGATATGGCTGTCGCTATAGCCTACTGCGCGATGGTTTATGGCGTCGAGGCGCCGTCTCCGCTCGGACTTTACAACTCCGCTGATAAAGTCGTCGATATAGGCTGAATAAATATGAAAATAGCATAATAAATCGATACGCTATAATTATGCGGCGGTTCGCGCCGAAAATTCGAAAATCAAAAACCGACGTTTGCGGCGCCGCAAAACGCGTCGGCTTGCATAAAGCGAGGCAGGTATTTCTATGAAAAGGAAGAGCATCATCAATATTATTATCATATCGCTAGCGGTCGTTGTTATCTTGTTCGTTTTTGCCGCGTGCGACGGAGTATGGGGAAAGGATAAGACGTCGAGCGATCCCGAGTACGTGACGCTTAACGGCGAGCAGTTATACTTTACTCTAGAGTTGCGCGAGGAAGGGAGTTCCTTCGAGAGCGAAGGAGGAAGATACGACCATTCTTCTATCGACGGCGATATTATTTGTTCGTGGAAAATACCAATGTACGGCGCGACTGTGTACGAGGCGGTATCCAAGTTCTTTGAAGATAGGGACGACAGTATTTCTTTCAGGCTTGCGGAACACAGGTACTATATGTTTTCAAAATGCGTTCTTACGGACGGAAGAGAGTACGATCTCGAGACGGTATATATTTCGGCGGACGGCAAATATGCAAAATGCGCGAACTTTATCGAGTTGCTCGGAGAGGATAACATTGCGGGAACGGTTGACGACCTCGACACTTTAGTGCTAGTATATAAAGGATGGCTAAGTTAATTAAAAGGAGTGAAATATGAACGGGATTTCATTAAATAAGGTCGAAAGACTTTCAAAGACAAAGGGAATAAAAGGTTGGTTTTCGCTTGTATGCTTGCTGGCGATAATGTGCTTCGACCAGTTTGTACTGGAGATACCTTTTATGAATATCGCATTCCCGATATTGGCGGTTTGCGCCGCGTGTATGTCGCCTATAAAAAATATAGTTTTGATACTCGCGTATTCATTGATATTCGAACTTAGCTGTATAGCTTGGATGCCTATGGAGTTGCCGAGAGTCCAACTGTGGCTTTTAGAGGTCGTTATCGGGTACAGTATGCCGCTTATTTGTTATAAAGCGCTTAACGGCAGTCACAAAAATATCAGCGTATTTTCATATGCCGCTATCGCTTCGCTTGGCGAACTTATGTACTTCTGGGTATCGGTCATTGCGACTGTAGTTATTTGGAAAGTTCAGTTCGGGGCGTATATCCTCAGCGATATTCCGTACGAAGCTATCGGCGCTGTCGCGACGTTCGTATGCGCTATCCCCGTCGCCGGCGTATATAAGATAATGAGCGGAGAATTGGTATTGGGAAAAAGAAAGACCGCCGATGCTTGCGTTATAAAGCTGTAGGATAAGTTTATGGTTTTTCGAAGTCTAATTTTTGAAAAACAACTTACTAAAGTGTCTCAGGTTCGTTGGAGGAAGTTTTGATATGGAGTGCGAGATCAGGGAGTGGAAGATGGACGATGCGGAAGAACTTGCCGCTATCGTCAACAATAAGAAAGTACTCGATAATTTAAGGGATGGTCTGCCTTATCCGTATAAAAAGAGCGACGCGGTTGAGTTCATTTCGGCAATGCTCGGAGAAGATAAGAACGACGTTATCGCGTTCGCTATCGTTTTCGACGGCGCGCTCGTTGGGAGCATCGGCGTATTCAGACAGCAGAATATACACGCAAGGACTGCCGAAATGGGCTATTATATAGGCGAAGAGTATTGGGGGAGAGGTATTGCGTCGAACGCTATCGCAAAAGTTACGAGATACGTCTTTGACAATACCGATATTATAAGGATATTCGCGGAGCCTTTTTCCCGTAATGCGGCGTCTTGCAGAGCCCTTGAGAAGGCGGGATTTAAGTTTGAAGGAACGCTTAGAAGTAACGCAGTTAAGAACGGAGAGATACTCGATATGAGAATGTATTCGCTCGTTAAAGAAGATTTGATATAAGTCTTTTTAATACGTTTCTCGGTTTTATTCGGACGTAAATAAAAGAGTTTATTAAAAGTAAAAAATCACATTGATGATATTTAGATTTATCAAAATATTTAACGCCGCTTAAAGGTATCAAGCGGCGTTTTTGATTTTTATTATACTGTCGATTTGGGTATATTATCTTAATTCGATATACATATGGATATATTTTTATGTTAAGATAATGCGTTTTTATTCTCCTTTGAGCGTTGAGATCACAAAATCTATATGTTCAGATCTTACGCCGAGAGCGACGAGCGCGTTATACGTCTTTTCGCTTAGCGACGAGCCGTTTGCTTCCGCTACGGCTTTGTAATACGGACTGTCCGTTACGCCCGTTTTGTGACGCGTACCTCCGATTTTCCCTAAATTCGAGAACATATAATCTTTAAGAAGATCGTCTTCGCTAACGCCGAGAAGAGCGTTGATCAAAAACGCCATCATTCCCGTTCTGTCGGTTCCTATATTGCAGTGGAATACGAGCGGATAGTTTTCTGCGTTTGCAAGTAGGGAGAACATATAGATTATCTGCGCTCTGTTGTCAAGCCACATATTTCCGTCCCACTCCATAGGACAGTTATAGTAATTGACGCTATCGCCTAAAGGACTTGAATCGATGCCGCCGATCTCGCCGTCGTCGGACTTTCTAAGATCGATTTCGCATCTTATGCCGAGCGTTTCGAGCATTACTTTTTTACCGCTTTCGGTTATTTCGATATTGGGAGTTTTCGCGCTGCTTTCGTTGAGACGACCCGAACGATAGATAAGCCCCTGTTTCGTTCTTTTTCCGCTCCCTGTCTCCCATCCGCCTAGATCTCTCACGTTAGTCACTCCGTCAACCGATAGATTACGAGGACAAGCGTCGTCGGTCATGAATTCGTTGACTTCGCTCTCGACGCCGTTCGACGTTACCGTCCAGTAATATGAAGCGGCTATCTTGAAATTGTTGAGATAAATATCGTTCTTATCCGTCTTATAAGTAACGGCGTTGGACATATCGCTATTTTCACTGATCTTTACGGTGCAGTCGGAGGATTTAATATCCCATTTCAATCTCAAATCTACGGGTTTACTTAGTTCTTTCTTGCCGTTTGCATAGGCGGAAGCGTTTGAAGATAGCGCCCTTTGCAGATACGTATATTGCTTGTCTGTATGTATCGCTAACGGCTTTTCGGGAGCTACTCCGAGCTCAGCTACGCTTGTTGTCGAATTGTCGTGAAGCGTACAGCTTACAAATAGCGACAGTAACAATATAAGTACTACAATAACGCTTAGATTCTTTTTCATCTTTCCCTCTCTGATTTTTAATAAAGTTTTATTGAACCAAACGTAACCGCTCTATATTATACGTGATATCGGCGGTATATCTATGAACGTTTTAACATATGTCTCTTTATCGATATTTTATCATAACGCATTATGAAATTGCTATTGTTTTTCATCGTTTGATATTAATATCGCGTAATCGGCGTCATAAATCTAATATATTATAAAATTATATTGAAATACCGTTCGATATTTGGTAAAATATCAGAGGAAAAAATTTTTTCCGTGAACTTACGGAATACGGAGAGGTGAATTATGGCAACCGATAAAGGATACGTTGGGTACGTAATGGACATGCTCGGTCATTTTGACGGAGTGTCAACGAGAGCTATGATGGGAGAATACGTATTGTATTTTAGAGATAAGGTGATAGGCGGTATATACAATAACAGAGTATTGTTGAAACGCGTTCCCGCTATAGATAGGATGATCCCTAAAGTAAAACTCGAGATACCTTACAACGGGGCAAAGGAAATGGTTTTGCTCGAGGATATAGAGAACAGAACTTTTACTAAAGAGCTCTTTGAAAGTATGTACGATGAGCTTCCGATAAATAAGAAGAGAAAGAAATAGAAATCAAGAGCTAAACCAAGCGATAACTTATTGATGATAGTCAGATTATGTTGCGTTGGAATAGGTTGTTTACGCATAACGCGCGCAAAGAGGATACTAAATAGTTGATAAAACATATATTTTAAGCGAAATAAGTTAGTTATAAAGATTGACAAACATTGATTTAAGTTGTATAATTAAGCACGCAACACAAAAAGCGCGGAATAGATTTGATATTTCGAGATGTAGCGCAGTTTGGTAGCGCGCTTCGTTCGGGACGAAGAGGCCGCAGGTTCAAATCCTGTCATCTCGACCATATGTGAACAGTACAACTTTTGCAATAAAAAAAGTGTGCTGTTCACTTTTTTTGCCTTAAAATGGGATGGGTAAATCTGCATTAAAGTAATCTTTTTCCACTTGATTCGGCGTTTTGAAAGCAAGCGATTTGTGTGGACGATATTCATTGTAAAATTCAATGTAGTTTTTTACCGCCGCAACGACTTCATCAAAATATTGAAACTGTCTGCTATGTAAATCGTCCCGTTTCATATTTGAAAAGAATGCTTCGATTGCGGCGTTATCATAAGGGGTGCCTCTTTTCGAAAATGATTGTTCAACCTTGAGAGTTCTCAATAATTGAACGTATTTAATAGCAGTGTAGTTTGTACCTTGGTCACTATGGAATGTAAGATTATTTGGGCGATTGCGAATTTCAAATGCAGACTTAAAAGTGTTTACTGTTAATGCAACATCATTTTTGCAAGAAACGTCAAAAGCAATAATTTTTCTTGAAAACAAATCCATTATTACACAAACATAAAAGCGATTATTATTTATTATTAGGCAAGTTGTATCGCCGACCCAAAAATGATTCGGAAGAGTTTGATTAAATTGCTGCTTCAATTTATCTTTGTGATAAAAATATTTAGTTGCAGATTTGTTTTTGATTTGTGAATTTCTGCGTTTGCTTTTTATTTGAAGTTCTCTCACTAATTCGGTTACTTTGCGTGCGGAAACGGTAATACCCATTGCTCTCATTTTCTGATAAATTTTATTTGAGCCAAAGCGTCCTTCGCTTTTATTGTAAATATCCAAAATGATTTCTTTATAAGTTGCATTGTTTTTATCATATATAGTTTCTTTTACTCTGCGTCTGTCGTGATTATAGAAAGTTGAAAAATTGATGTTCAACATACGGCACATTTCTTTCGTCATATATTTTCTGTTAAGTTTGTCGGCAATTGCTAATTTTTGTGTCAAGGATAAATTTAAAGAGGCATAAGCCTCTATTAGAATTGATTTTTCTCTTTCGGTTTTTTCAAGTTTTCATTTTAATGCTAAAAATTGTGCACTAGTATATTCTATATTTTTTGTTTTGCATTGGTGTGGAATATATAAAGAAATCCATTTGTTAACGCAAGATTTTGAAACTCCCAATGTCTTGCTTATATTTGCTACCGATTTGCCGTTTTGATAATCGGCGATGGCTTGATTGCGTATGTTGATATTATACATAAGTTTGTTTCTCCAAAAAAAGATTTATTTGAGTATAACATAAAATTAAAACAATATTGAGATAAGACTTAAGATATGTTTTAAATAGCGACTATTTTTAAAGAAAATTCGACACTTTTTGATAAAATACCAGATAATTGCTTTTCATTTTTTAAGAATTATGTTAAGATTAGATTAATTTTAACAATAGATTACTCAAAGTCATAGATAGAGTATTAAAAAGTGATTAATCTTGTAACTGAAATGATTTAAGAGGTAAAAGATGAGAGATGCGATAAAAAATATGATAACTAGGACAATAATTTTTCATTATACTTTGCCCAATAGTAATATTAAAAAATCTTCGCTGACAACATCTCAAGATGAATGCTATTCAGTTTCTTCAAATGATGAATTGGCGGATTTAATTTATAATGGCATAGCTGAATATGCATTAGGAGAGAAACATATTGATGTTAGTAATTTGGATTTATGTCAACGTAAAGCAATAAAAAGCCGCTTGAGATATGATGAAACTGCCTCAAATGAGGTAAAGCTTAAGTATGGATTTTATGGGGAAGTGGTGCTAGATTTAATTTTGAAATATTCATTTTCGTCTAGCGTTTTATTAGCAAAGGGCTATTTTTATAATCCGCTTGAAGCTTCTGAACCAAAGGGTTATGATGCATATCAGTTTTATTATAATTCTAATCAATTGTTTTTACTATTGGGAGAGGTTAAGTTTTATGGTTGTTTTAAAGATGCTTTGAAAAAAATTTTAGATAATCTTTCTAAAGCGACGAGCTCAGAATATTTGAGCAAAAATGTACTTGCTCTCATAAATGAAAAAGACAGATTTGATTCAGTTCCAATTGAGATAAGTAGTATTATTGAAAACTGGGAACAGAATCCAGAAATCAATCTTTATCAAGAAATAAAGAAACATAATATAAAGCTACTTTATCCAATGTTAGTTTTATATAACGACATGGATGATGATTTTGACGAAACAATTAAATCTTCCATAAGTATTATTGATTCTGAAATAGCCAAAAGATCGATAACCATTGAAATAGATATAGATCTTTTTTTTATTTTAATACCTGTGAATGATGCGAAAAGAATAAAGGAGACCGTTATAGAATGTGTTTCTCAGAACAAGCCGTTACTGTAATAAAAAATTTAAATTTATATAGAATTAAGCAGTGCTCAATTCACGACTTAATAACAAGTGTATGTAATCTATTTGATGATGCTACAAAAGAACAACTTTCGGTTGCGGATTATAGCTTTTTACGCTTTATTTCCTCAGAAATAGGTATTCCACAGTATTATGAATTGCTTTGTAGGAAAAATAAAGTTTATGAAGGAGATTATAATCTTTCGGATTTGCTTGCAGTAGTTCAAGATTCAGAATTAATTGTTGATGATGATTTATTGTTACATAGATATCAAAAGCATGTATATGATAGTTTTACAATAAATTGTCAGAATAGGTACTTTTTATCAGCACCAACTTCATTTGGAAAGACATTTGTTGTATACGAAATAATCAAGAAAATGTCATATGAAAATGTGGTGCTTATATTTCCGACAATAGCATTATTAGGTGAAAATTATCTAAAATTATTGGAACTAAAAAATAAAAATGAGTTTTGGTCTGATTATCATATTCATACATTATCTGATGAAGATAGGGTTGAAGGAAAAAATTTATGGATATACACTCCCGAAAGGTTTATGTCTTTTATAGATAAACACAATAATCATAAATTTGATTTTATTTTTATAGACGAGATATATAAAATTGATAACCAATATATTATTGATGTTGAGACGATAGGGGAGAATGAAAGAGATATATCTTTTCGAGTTGCATTATTTGACACTTGTTTGAGAGCAAAGGATATATTATTAGCAGGTCCTTACATCTCTTTCCCTACAGGGAACGGGAATAGGTCTTTAGATTATTTTTTAAATGATAATGCTTTTTCTATATTAAATTATAATGAAATTGAAATAGTAAATAAATTTTGCTTACCAGTTCGTGAAAAACATGTTTATGATTTTGATGGTTTGAATTTTGCAATAAGCAATAAGGATAAATTTGAAAAATTATATACAATATTAGAAGAAATAAGGAAACAAAAAGAAGGAACCATTATATACTGCGGTAAAAAGATTGACACAGAAAGATTAGCCAAAAAACTTATCAAAAATAATATTTCAAAAAAGAGTGATAGTGCTGATATGCAGATTTTTATCAATCATCTATCAGATGTATTTGGCGCAGATTGGATTGTCGTTAATGCATTGAAACATGGCATCGGTATTCATCATGGACTTGTTCCGAAATACATACAGAGGGAAATAATATCGTTGTTTAATAGTGGAGATATTTCTATACTACTTTCTACAACAACTATTACAGAAGGTATTAATACTACTGCTAAAAATGTCATCGTTATGTCTAATTATAAAGGTATAAAGGCATTAAAACATTTTGATGCGCAAAATATAGCAGGACGCGCAGGTAGATTCAATTCTCACTATACAGGACGTGTCATATCAATTGATAATGATTTTATGGAAATATTATTTGAAGATGGAGAGTGTTTAACGCATAAAAGTTATGATAGCGAAAGTATTAAAACAGATGTCGATCTTGAAATAAGTAAAAAAGAATTTTTAAGTTTAAAAGATAAGAACCGTAAAGATGAAATTTTACGGATTGTCAAGGAAAGCAATATTCCTAATGATATAATAAATAGCTTTAAAACAGTAAGCAAAATTACTAAAGTTCAACTGTTTAATAAAATCGAAAAGTTAAAAACAAATGAAAGACAAAAAATTGATTTGTTTTGCAAACAATTAACATATGGTTCATTTAATTGGGATGGGTTTGATGTGATTTGTAATTTATTAGTTGATTTTGTTGATGAAAGTGACTTAAAATCACTTATGAGTCAGCCAATTTCAAATGGTCATGTTTTATTAACCTCGAAAGTTTACTTTTATTTAAATCAAGGGATAATGGGCGTGATAGAAAATGAAAAAACATATTATAAGAAGTCAACTGATTCGGCCGTTAGGGAAGCTGCTAAAATTATATTTAATACTTTTAGATATCAATTAGCCAAATACCTTGGAATATTTGATTTATTATACAGATATTGTATTTCTAAAGAAAAAGGCATTAATATAGATGATGCGATAGGGTTAAGTATTCTTATTCAATTGCTTGAATATGGTTCTTTAGTAGATAAAGCTAAAAAGGTTAATGATTATGGAGTTCCATATTCAATTGTTAAGTATTATGAAACTGAAGATCCAAGAATAGTTAATGGTTTTGATGCTTATGAAATAAAAGTATTTAAGCAAATAAAAGATATATTGTAAAAATAATAAAGTGTATGAAATTAGGTGATGATTTGTCAATGTGAAACTTTTCACGCAACACACCTACTAAAACGGTTCATTTCACGCAACATACGCATTTTTATTAACAGAGAAAGACCTTGAAACGGAAAAACGTTCCTTTACAAGGTCTTTTTTGTTGTAGAAAATAAAGCGTACTTTTCATATTGTTAAGCTCAAATAATCGCAGTATAAAAATACATACAGGACTTTAATAAAAATTTGGAAAAAAGTTGCCGAGACGTTCTCGCCCGTAGATCATATCTAATAAAATTATATATAATTCAACAAGGTGATGCTGTGACTTAACCGATAAGATCCTGCAATCGTTTCAAGAAAACTTGCGCGCATTTCGGAAACACCTGATATTTCTTCCACGCGATATCGAGATGGGAGATGAGTTCGGGATAAAGAGGGCGAAAACATAAATTCGAGTTTCCCGTTGTGTTGATTATTTTTTCCAAACTGACGGCATACCCCAGACCTTCTTCTACGAGCAATGACATATTATACAAAAGATTGCCCGTTGCAACGATATTGAGCTCATCGTCTGTTTTTTTGAACCATTCGCTTATTTTGTTTTTGCCTATCGACTGACGGGAACGAATAATAGGCTTGTCCCATAGATCTTCGGGCGTTATGCGCTAATTTTAATAGCAAGGGATTGAGATTTTCTAACGAACTTCCAAGCGATTATCGGGAAGCGTACGTTAACAAGTCGTTTGCCGAAACGTACCGCGTAGGCGAAATATACGATATATCTGTAGACGATCACGGCGATGCTTATGATGGAAAGGTAAAGATACTGGGATATTTGAACGGCAAAGATTACTATGTATTTTCAGCGGAGATATCTATTTCAGAACTTTACAGATGCTCGTGCGCGATGAATTGCCGCAATTTGCGAGCTTGTCGAGCGGGATATTCATCAATGATAAAGGCGTGGATTTCTATAGAAATTTGGGATTCAAGGCGTTGACCGTTCAACAATACTACGATTATGAAAAAGAAGATTCGCCTTTTATGAATTACTTGTATCTTGCTATCGTAATCATGCTATTTACTTTCGTTACGATTTTGTGCAATTACGTTTTGAGCGTAGACAAAACGTCGAAGAGAAGCGCAACTCTCTTCGTGTGCGGCAATACCAATGCGGCAAGCGTTGCGATAGAGGGTATTAAGATGCTAGCCGTTAGATAGTATCATGAGCGGTATATAAGCTAAAACCGTTTTAGCATTTGACGCGTAATTCTACTACAATAAAGTACAAATTTTTACTCTTATTTTCACGTTATGTCGATATATGGTTATCAAATCACAAAATGTTACATAAATTATCATTGAAAAAACTCGATAAATATAATACAATATATATGTATATAAGGAAAGGAACGTTAGATGAGCGTCGCATATACATCGCTTGTCGCAGCAAAATGATAATGGAGAGCAAATGGATAAGGGTATAAACCATAGTAACGCGAAAAAGATATATATTATGTTGACGAAGACAAAGACGAGTATTGCGAAACTTATAAAGAACGTCAATAAGTGCAACTATACTCACTCTTCGATTTCGTTGAACAGGGATCTGAGCGAGCTTTATTCGTTCGGACGCAGAAGACTTCACAATTTCCTTATCGCCGGATTTATAAAAGAAAACGTCCGCGACGGAGTTTACGCTTGGAATCAAGACGCTCCGACGCGACTTTTCGAACTCGAAGTGAGCGAGGAAAGTTATAATAAAATAATAGGTATTATCGACTCGTTCAAGAAAAATTATAAAAAGCATAAATATAATATGATAGGACTATTCGCTATTCAGTTGAATAGATCTATGAAACGCAAATGGCGATACGTCTGTTCGCAGTTCGTTGCGAAGTGTCTTATCGAATCGGGCGCGATCAAAGAGTTGCCAAAGGACATATGGCTGATGTCTCCCGACGATCTACCTAACATCAACGGAATGAACGAGATATATACAGGAGCGCTCAAGGGAGTTCTTGACGGTATAGAAAATAATGAATTTTGATTGAATGTTTTACTCGTCTGTAAGTACTTAAAATTGTTTGTGATTTAGCAATAAAGATGTTTTAGCAAATCTTTGAATTACAGTGATTTTGTGTGAGTTACAATCTTTGATTGCATATTTTTTCAATATTTAATAGCTAACAGATGAATTTGAATATCGAGCATATTCTTCGTGTCGTTTATTATCGAAATATATCGAAAGTGAATTTTATGAAAGTTATTTCTGTGTTTAAGCGTTTGTAATCAAGTAATAGTTTTCATGTTTTAATAATACATTTTGCAAATATTATGCTCAATATAATTATTTCAAAAATCATATTTGACAAAACAGAAAAATATTGTTTGGTAATATGCAAAAAATACGTCTAAATCATTGCGATTCTTTTTATTATATCATATAATATGACTGATAGTTAATATAAAATATTTGGATATTGATCCAAGTTAAAATTTTTGATCCTAATAGGGATTCTGTCAAGAGTTTTGATGCGAGACTTGGAACGTTGCAAATTGACGGAGCTTGGTTCGCTCCTGATTACGGAAAAAATAACGGCGAAACGATAGTTATTAGCGGAAGTGGAAATATGAAGAGCGGTTTTTCTTCATATAGCTGTAGTGAGAACTATAATGATGGCAGTCCCAATGACTGGATCGCAAGAGTGTCGTTTGACAGTATGAAAATTCCATATTGATCCGGAGTAGTGTTTAAGATGTTAAAACTTCACAATGTTACTAAAATATATGAGAACGGGACTGTAGCGCTCAAAGACGTGTCTTTGGAGTTTCCGGCAAAGGGGTTTATCGCGGTAGTAGGAGCTAGCGGTTCCGGTAAATCTACGTTGCTTAATATTTTGACTGCAAACGACTCGGTGACTTCCGGAAATGTATACTTTGACGGCGAAGATTATCTTAATCTAACTCGTAACAGAATATCGAACGAGTTTTCTTACGTCTATCAAGACTACAAACTTATCGAGCATTTAAGCGTAGCTGATAATATCCGTATCGGTTACGAGTTGAGCGGAAGGAACAGCGATTTTAATATTGATGATTTGCTTGAAAAAGTAAAGATCGGAGATTGCGGAAAAGAATCGGTAACGAATCTTTCCGGCGGTCAGAAGCAGAGAGTAGCCATAGCCAGAGCATTGATAAGAGATCCTAAAGTTTTGGTTGCGGACGAGCCCACGGGCAATCTTGATAAAGTCAACAGCAATAACGTATTCGAACTTCTAAAAGAGGTGTCTAAAGAGAGACTTGTCATAGTTGTAACGCACGATACCGATCTTGCCGAAAAATACTGTAACAGGATAATAAAGCTCGATTACGGCGAAATAGAGTATGATAACGTGATCTCGGAAATGGTGGAAATCTGCAAAAAAGGAGAATATATATCTAAAAAGAGCGAGATTTCTTCAGCGTCTACCTTAGCCCTTGCGAAGTCTTTTAATAAAGGAAAAAAGGCGTTAAAAATAATCAATATCACGCTTTCGATAATTATGACTGTGGCGCTTGTTCTTATGATGGGGTTAGCTATGCTTAAGGAAGAGGACGCTATCTATTATAATATGAGAAAGAACGGCGGTAACGCATTTGCAGTAACGTGCGAAAAAAAAGATAACGAAAGCAGGCGCGAACTGCCTCTTGATAAGCTGAAAGAAAAGCTCGACGGTGAAAAAATACCCAACGCGTTCATATATAAGAGCATCGACAATTTCGCATCATACAATATAGTTCCAAATATAGGAGACGAGTACGTCATACAAAATAGACCGGTTACGCTTGTAGAAAAAGTGCTTATGAATTTGGACAAAAGTAAATACGTGATAGCGACGAACGATATCGAAAATATAGGTATTAAGATCATCGATGGGAGGGCGCCTAACGGAAAAGACGAGATCATTATATCTAAGACGCAAGCAAATTTTATGCTCGAAGTAAAAAATCACGCTTGGTATAAAGATAGGGGCGACGGAGAATACGAGACTGAATATATAGCCTATAATAGCTATAACGACATATACGCTAAGCCTACGTTGTACGGTAACTTGAAGGTTGTCGGAGTATTCGAAGATCATTTTGACGTAAATAAGATCAAATATAATAAAATAGCCGCTAATCCAAAGGAGTTTTATAACGGCAAGAACGTTAATATCGAAGGAATAAAGTTTTACGAAAAACAAAAGTTGAGTCAGTTGTTTTTCGATACGTATAACGCCCTGGAAATATTCTTTATCCAAAGCGTTATAGTTGGCGAAGACGCAGTCGAACACACGCGAATAGAAGAGGGGAATAAGAAACTTTTTATCGATGGCAGGAAACTTTCTCCTAATGAGATAAAAAACATATACGATTGGTGCTCGCTTACGTACGGTTTGGATAATGCGCTTGATATGGATTCGACGGGATATGTAATGTTCGAGTATGATTATTCCGGCGAACTTAGAGGAGCCGTTCAAAATATTCGATTTTACGGCGAATATCTATTCATTCCGATATTGATATCCGTAATTTTGGTAATTGCGCTGTTGGCGCTCAATCATTATATTGTTACTGTCAAATATAACGCAAGCGATATATTGATATTAAAATCGCTAGGAGCAAAAAAATTCGATATTCTGAAAGTATTTGCAATAAACGCGGGAGTGTTGCTTTTATTTGACTTAGTGATCGGAATAGCTTTAGGTATAGGTTTAACGGCGCTCTTTGACGGGCTTTTAAGAACGTTCGACAATAATGCGGCATATACGCTATTGCCTATAAGTTTTCTTCCAATATTTATATCCATAACAGTTATTATATGTATACACGTTTTAGCTCTTGGCGCTAATATATTCCTATTTAACGATAAGAATTTGAGGAAGGCGTTCCAACGTGCAAGATGATTCTATAGCGAGTACGGATATTAATATTTATAGATATAGATAAATCGCAACGACAGTTTTATAATCAAAAATATGGCAATAAATTATCAATGCGGAGTACTTTATAAAAAGGAGGTCATGAGATAATGAGAGCTTTTGTGAACGAGAACTGTATCGGTTGCGGAATGTGCCATGAAGTTTGCCCCGACGTGTTTTCCATGTCGGACGGAGATAGGGCGGTCGCTGTCGATGCGGAAGTAAATAATAGCGACGATAGCGTAGAGATAGCCGCGGACGGTTGTCCGGTGTCCGCTATAGAAATAACGTATTGATAGTATCGCTCTACGTCGGTATGCGGCGCAAGTACGGTAACTCGCCGCTGTGAAATATGCGGTATCATTAGAGATAAAAAAGAAATCAGTAACGCCGCGAAAGATATTTCGCGGCGTTACTTTATTACGTCGTATTAAAAGTTGTTTTCGATAGCTTTGGATACTTATCCTTTATTGGCGATATATTCTTCGGTAATCTCATAGGCTCTCGCGAGAGTCGGTCCCATGCCTTCGGAAAGAAGAACGCCGTTAAAGTCTGCTTCGCTGTAGTTGTTGCCGAGCGCAGTTCTTGCGGTATTGTGGATGTCGACCATTACCGTTACGCCGTATCCGTAGGGAATGAATACCGTCGGATTCTCCATCAATAATTGCAATAGACCTTTGAGCGATTCTATATCTTCGGGAGTGTCGTCCTCGCCGATGAAGTCGTCGAGTCCGTAACCGAAATAATTATACTCAATGTCGTATAGCGCGTTCTCCGCGTATCCTACGATAGTATAATATGAATAGAACTCAGCGTACAATTTTACGGCTTTGTCGTTGCTGGTTGCCGCTATGTGCTCGAGTAGCGCGATCTCGGTGTACTTTGCCCAACCTTCGGCAAATGCCGTAGTCGAAGAGCTCGTCATCAAAAGATTGGAGTAGTTCTCTTTTTCGTTCACGTATGCGTAAAGGTGACCGGGATAGCCTTCGTGAGCTATGGTTGTGAGCATAGTGGTAGGCTGACCTTCGAGATAGTGGGGATTGAGCGTTATATGTTCGGTAGAATCTTTTTCATCGATAGGCGACTTTAGGTAGTAAGCCATTGACGAAGATATTTCGGCAACCGTTTCGTCCATATATTTGAAATCTATCTCGGGAACGGTCTTGAGATCGGGAACTATTGATTTTGCCGCAGTCTTGAGATACGTAAGCATTTCTTCGGGCGTCGTCAGACCGAGTAGAGCTTTTTCTTCGTTGAGATACGCTTCGAAATCGGCTTTGACTTTGGGGTCTGTCAGATTTTTCACCTGTTCGAGAATGCCGTTCATTTTAGTGTATGAATCGATAAGAATATCGAGCAATTCATCATACACTTCGTCATAGTTGACGTTCCTCATCCCGGTCTGATGCTCAAAACGCCACTCATAGTACGCTTCTCCCGCCTTTCCGCAGGCTGTGAGATAGCTGACTCCATTTTTGGTATAATAGCCTTTGTATTCGTTGAGACCTTCGGCAAGAATTTTTATTCCCGACATAAAGCTGTTCGTCAGCGCGTCGGAGTACTGAGATATGTAATCTTTCTTTGCAGTGTCGCTAAGGAACGACGCCGAGTTTATTTTATTCCTGATGAGCGCGTAAAGATAATAGTCGCCGCCTTTTTCGATAACAGACTTGAGATAGTCCTGCATAGCGACGATCGTCTCGTCAAAGAGCGGATATCCTTCGTCTACTCTGTCGCCGAGATAGTCGAGATAGGTAGTGAAGGCGGTTCTCGTAGAACGCGTTATCGCAAGAAGGTTTTTAACGTCTTGTTCGTTGCGGAAAGCGAAGTTCTCAACGGAATCCGCAAAAGAAGCGACGTATCCGCCCTGCGAGTCGATATACGAACTGCCTATTAGAGTAAAGTCCAAAGCGTAAGTCGAGCCGTAATAGGAAAGATATGATGTCAGCGAATTTTCAAGATAACGGTAGATAGTGACCTCGTTACCCTTCAGCTTTGCGAATTTGACCTTCTTGAATTCGCTGTGGAACATATTTAGCGCTTCGTATGTATCTTTCATATCTTCTTCGGTCGCGGCTTGGTAGTCGTACCACGAAGGTTCTCCCGATTGTTTATAACCGAACGATTTTTCGGGATCGACGGAAAATACGTTCCAGCTCAGTACGTCGTTTCCGAGCAGGACGAACGGAAATTCTTCCGCAAGCATATTGAGTCTCGCGGAATTATACTTATCGAATATCGAGCATGCCGTAAGACAAAGCGGCAGACATGTTACGATGAATACGATCAGTAATGCAAGAGCAATCTTTTTCGTACGTTTTTTCATAGTGATTATACACCTCTTCGTAAAAATTTTTCCTGATTTTATAGTTTATTTTTTGAAGACATAGATACTACTGTCTCCACGTGTCGCGTATTCGGAAACATATCGTAGGGTATGATCTCTTTTATTTCATAATTGTCCTTTATATACGAATAGTCCCTTGCGAGCGTCGACGGATTGCAGGATATATATATTATTTTGTCGGGATTCGCCGAAAGAACGGCGTTCATAACGTCGATGTCCGCGCCCTTTCTAGGCGGGTCGAGAACTACGGAGATATTGCTGTCCATCGTCTCTTTGTCGCTGCGAAGTTCGCCTATGAGCTTTGGAAGACACACCGCGGCGTCGCCGAGGATATTCGTTACTTTATTTTCGTTGCCGTTGGCTTTTGTGAGTTCGTCGGCGTTCTTGACGGCGTCTTTTACTATCTCTATTCCGTATGCTTTTTTTGCTCTCTTCGCCAATATATTCGTGAGTATACCAACGCCCGAGTAAGCGTCTATGACGATATTATCGTCGTTTTCTGACAGCATATCAGATACTTTTGAATATATCGACTCTCTTATCGAGTTGTTTATCTGCATGAAGGAATAGGGAGATATCTCTGCCTTTATTCCTTGCATTTCGCACTTTATCGCGTTAGTTCCGTACTTAAGCAACATCCTCTTTCCGAGTATTACGTTGCTTCTTTCGCGGTTGATATTAACGTGCAGAGTGAAGTTAGCGTTATATGCCTTGAACGCTGATATCAGCTCGGCGAGTCTCGGCAGTTCGTTTGCATTGACGACTATGACTATCTGAGTTGTTTCTCCGACGTGTCTTAATAGGATATGTCTAAGGATACCTTTTCCCGTCAGCTCGTTATATGCGGTCAGTTTGTATTTGTTCGCCCATTTCAAGAACGATCTTATATATCCGTTAAAGCCGTCTTCTTCAAGAATACATTTGTCGACGTCGACTATGTAATGACTGCCTTCTCTGAAAAAGCCCGCATATATCTTTCCGTTCATTGAACCGATAGGCATCTGGACCTTATTTCTGTATCCGAATATCCTGTCGGACGGAACGGTCGGCTTAGGGTCGACGTCGACGCCCGCGTTCTTCTTAAAACAGTTTATTATCTCCTGTCTTTTATATTCGAGCTGTTTTTCGTATACGACGTGCTGATAGTCGCAGCCGCCGCATTTTCCGAAATACTTGCATCTGCTGTCTTGCCTTACGGGAGAAGCGGTCATGAGCTTTATTATTTTCGCATATGCGAAATTCTTCTTTACCTTGAGCACTTCTATCCTTACCTGTTCGTCTTTAAGCGCGTAAGGGATAAATATAACGAAACCGTTGTCCTTCGCAATGCCTTCGCCGTTCATCCCTATATCCGCTATCGTTACCTCGAGTATATCGCCTTTTATCATACGTTAAGTATACTATATTAATCGGAAAATGTACAAGAATATTCGCGTCCTTAAGAAAGTTTTGAATGATAAATCGCAAGAATTTCAGTTTTACGTCTCGACGATCGAACGCTTCGCCGTATTTTATTTCGAAATTATAACGAGAATAATCAAAATGTATATTGACTAACGATCTATATTAATATATAATATCATTATCCGAAATACATACTTAAAATTCCATTTTGATTTTTATCAACTTCGGACTGTCTGTGTTAAGGACAATAAAAGTAGTTACGCTTCTTAAGCGGCCGGCTATGTATAAGGAAAGTGTACTTAAAGGGTGGAAAAATATGAATATCTGGCACGACATTAGCGAAGACAGGATAAATCCCGACGATTTCTTCGCGGTTATCGAGATTCCCAAGAACTGCAAAAACAAATACGAAGTCGACAAAGAGACGGGTATGCTCATGCTCGACAGGATACTTTATACTTCGACGCACTATCCCGCGAACTACGGATTCATTCCGCGAACGTACGCCGACGATAACGACCCTTTGGACGTTTTAGTCATGTGCGGAGAGGAGATAGCTCCGCTGTCTCTCGTCAGGTGCTATCCCATAGGACACATCGCGATGAACGACGACGGCAAAGAGGATATCAAGATTATAGCGATACCTTTCAAAGAGCCGACGTGGAACTGTTATTCCGACGTAGGCGAGCTGCCTCCGCATATCATAGACGAGATAAAACACTTCTTCAACGTATACAAGCAGCTCGAAGGAAAGAATATGGTCGTTCTCGAACTGTACGACAGGGCGGAAGCCGAGAAAGAGATAGCGAAGTCAATGGCGAATTATAAAGAGAAATTCGTCGATATCTATAAGCAGTAAATTTGTCGCGGCGAATATCCGATAAATGGAATTATAGATAATATTCGAAATTCATAGATTAAGGTAAGAATAAAGAGTGAAAATATGCCGGATCGGGCAGCGTGAGGAACGTTTTCCGCGTCGGCGTTATATCAAGCTAATCAAAATCAAGGCGGTGGAAGATTATGTATGACGTGATCATAATAGGCGGAGGAGTAGTCGGCGCGAGCGCGCTGAGGGAAGCCGTTTCTTACGGTATGAAGGCGCTACTTCTCGAAGCGGACGACGACGTTGCTACGGGAACGAGCAGGGCTAACAGCGGCATTATCCACGCGGGATACGACGCTAAGCCTAACAGTCTCAAGGCGAAGTTCAACGTAAGGGGCAACGCTCTTTGTTACGAGCTTGCGGGCGAACTCGGTATCGACGCTAAGCGTATAGGCTCTTTGGTGGTTTCGACTAAAGAGGGGCTTAAGGGGCTCGAAGACCTTGAAAAGAGAGGAAAAGAGAACGGCGTCGACGTTAAGATAATAAGAAGAGAGGAAATCCTGAGGATAGAAAAGAACGTAGCGGACGATATCGAATACGCTCTTTACGCAAAGGACGGCGGTATCATTTCGCCGTATAAATTCACCATAGCTCTTGCCGATAACGCCGTTATCAACGGAGGAGAGGTCATTCTCGAGTCTAAAGTCGTGAAGATAGATAATAACGGCGGCAAATTCACCGTCTATACCGAAAACGGCAAGTCGTACGAAACGAAAATAGTCGTCAACAGCGCGGGCGGTCACGCTAACGACATCAACGCGATGCTAGGCGACGAGATATACGATACTGAGTTCAGACGCGGCGATTATTTCGTTCTCGACACTAAGGAGGCGAAGAATATCTCTACCGTGCTCTTTCCTCTTCCCGACGAGAGGGGCAAGGGCGTGCTTGTAGCTCCTACCGTCGACGGCAACGTTATCTACGGACCTACTTCGATAAAGGTGGAGAGCATAGAGGATACGGGCGTCACTGGCGAAGGACTCGATATAATAAGAGCTTCGGTCACGAAGAGCTATAAATGTCCGAACTATAGGAACGTCATAAGAGTATATGCGGGAGTGAGAAGCATAGTAGGCGGCGACTTTGTGATAAAGTGGTCGGATAAGGTCGACAACTATTTTATCCTCGCGGGAATATGTTCTCCGGGACTTACGTCCGCGCCGGCTATAGGCGAATACGTAGCGAAGGAAATAGCGGACAGGCTCGGAAAGAAGGAAAAGAAGAAACTTATTCCCAACAAGAGAGCGAAGCACTTTGCGTCTATGAGCGTCGATGAGCTAAACGAACTGGTAAAAGAGGATCCCCGTTGGTGCAAGATAGTTTGCAGGTGCGAAAAGGTGTCGGAAAAGGAGATAGTAGAAGCTATCAATTCGCCAGTCAAAGCGACGAGCGTCGACGCGGTGAAACGCCGCGCGAGAGCAGGTATGGGAAGATGCGGCGGCGGATTCTGCGCTCCGGACGTTATGGAGATAATAGCAAGGGAACTCGATATTCCGCTTACCGCCGTCAAAAAAGGCGGAAAGAACAGCAATATAGCCGTATCGTACGTTAAGGAGGACGGAATAGATGTATAATTACGACGTAATAGTTATAGGCGGCGGTTCGGCGGGAATGTCGGCGGCGCTCGAAGCAAGAAAGAACGGAGCGGAAAAAGTAGCTATTCTCGAGAGAGACAGCCGTCTCGGCGGTATTCTCAATCAGTGTATACACAACGGTTTCGGACTTCATTACTTCAAGGAAGAACTCACGGGACCCGAATACGCGAACAAGTTCGTGAAGCTCGTTGACGAGAGCGATATAGACGTATATCTCGATACGCTCGTGACCTCTATGACTAAGGATAAAAAGATAGTAGCGGTAAATCCCGTCGACGGAGTTATGAATATGACTGCAAAAGCCGTAGTTCTAGCTATGGGTTGCAGGGAAAGGACAGCAGGCGCTATAGCTATGCCTGGCAGCCGTCCTGCGGGAATATATACTGCGGGAATGGCGCAGAGACTTGCGAATATCGACGGTTATCTCGTAGGTAAAAAGGTAGTGATACTAGGTTCTGGAGATATTGGTCTCATAATGGCGAGGAGAATGACGTTCGAGGGCGCGAAAGTGCTGGCGGTCTTAGAACTCATGCCGTATTCGTCGGGACTTAAAAGAAATATAGTACAGTGTCTCGAGGACTATAATATACCCCTTTACTATTCGCATACGGTAACGAGGGCGAAGGGAAAGAACAGACTCGAAGGTATATATTACGCGCCGGTAGACGAGAATAGAAGACCGATACTAGAGCAAGAAAAATATATCGAATGCGATACGTTGCTTCTCTCGGTAGGGCTCATACCTGCGAACGATATGGCTCTCGCGCTTGGCGTCGAGACGGATCCCGTAACGGGAAGTATGGCGGTAGACGAGAGGAGAGAGACTTCTATCGAAGGGATATTTGCGTCGGGCAACGTACTGCACGTTCACGACCTCGTCGATAACGTCAGCGAAGAGTCTGCGATAGCGGGAAAATACGCGGGAGAGTATTCTAAGGGCGTAAGAGAGAACGGTCGCCCGTATAGCGTCAAAGCGTCGTCGGGCGTCAGATACGCGCTTCCGCAGAAAGTTTATTCCGGCGAAGGAAAGGTAAAGATATTCTTCAGAGTTGGCAATATATATAAGAATGCAAAACTCGTAGTAAAGTCGGGCGAAAACGTGATATTTACTAAAAAATACATGATACTCTCTCCCGGAGAGATGGAGTACGTATTGCTCGATAAGTCGTCGCTCAGCGGAGACGTCAGCATTGCGTTGGAGGTTTGATTATGGACAGAATGGAAACTATTTGTATAATGTGTCCCATGGGATGTTCGCTTACGGTGGAGAGCGACGGCGGAAATATCAGCGTTAAAGGCAATACGTGTCTTAGGGGAAAAGTATACGGCGAAAACGAGTTCACCTCTCCAAAACGCGTCGTGACTTCGCTCGTGAGACTAGAAGAGGGCGGAGTCGTATCGGTCAAGACCAACGGGCTAATTCCCAAGTCTATGATAGGAGATATTCTAAGGACTATCAAGGATGTAAGAGTAAAAAAGCCGGTACATATAGGCGATATTATAATAAAAGACGTTTTGAATACCGGCGTCGACGTGGTTGCAACGTCGGTAAGGGAGTAATAATGGAACTTATCGTACTTGGAAGATACGGACGCTATCCCGCAAGAGGAGGAGCTAACTCATCGTATATCGTAAGGAACGGTGATACTGCGATACTTCTCGATATGGGAAGCGGAACGATTTCGCGGATGTCGGAGTTCATCGAACTGAACGATATAGACGCCGTAATTTTCAGTCATTTGCACGGCGATCATATGTCGGATTTTCTTCCGTTCGATTATATGATCGAGTACAAGATGAAAAGAGGAGAGCGGAAGGAACGGGTCAACGTATTTCTTCCCGAGACTCCGAAAGAGAAATATTTGTCGATGACGTCGGGTAAAGAGTCGAGGTTTGTTTTCGTTACGGAAACGCACGGAAAATGCGTGAAGGTCGGTTCGCTCGATATATCGTTTTTTAGGACTAAACATCCCGTCGAGTGTTACGCCGTGCGTATAAGCGACGGGTCGAGAACGCTCCTTTATACGGGAGATACGACGTATTTTCCCGAGCTTTGCGAATATTTTAACGGCGTCGATATTGCTCTATGCGACGCGTGCATTCTCGCTAAAGATTGGAGCGAGAAGAGCCCGCATATAAGCGTTAAGGATATTGCCGAGATCGTGAAAGAGAGCGGCGCCAGACTTTTGCTCACGCATCTTCCCGATAACGAAGCGGAAATAGAAGAGATAGAAAGAGAAGCCGGGTCGGTATACGAAAACGCCGAGCTCGCGAAAGAAATGAGTATATACGTTGTCTAACGGCGTAAAATACTGAATTTTACTATAGAAAAATATGGGTTCGCTTGATAACGGGCGTTGATATCGACGATAACGCCGCTTAAAGGCGAACGGTACGAAAGAAAAGAGGAAAAATCAAGATGCGAAAGATAAAGAGAATGTTCAATATAAGGTATATTGCGCTCTCTTTTGCGTTCTTCATTTTGGGTATAGCGTTTTTTACTGATTTAACGGCAGGCATATCGGCGTCTGTCGTTTTTCTTGTTTCGGCAGTTATTGTCGGAATAAAGAGACGAAAGCCCACGGTTTTCATTTTGCTTTTGATATTCTTTATAGGCGGCGGAGCATACGCATATTCGGCAAGAGCCGTATATAACGGTACTGAATACCCCGAGGGCTATGGCGCGATCGCCGCGCGGGTGTCTCTCATGAGCGACAGAGACAGCTCGGGCGACGTGGACGGAAGGATAATCGTTGAAGATATCGTATATAACGGGGAGAAGATAAAGGGTAAGGCGCTTTTGAAATTCGAAAATTTCGACGACGCGCAAGAAATAGAGCTCAAAATCGGCGATATGATATCTTTCGAAGCGGAGATGAAAAAGATGCCGCTCGAGATAGACGGAATAGGAAGTTCGGCTAATTACGTAGATAAAATATATTGGTCGTTATCGGTAAAAAGGTTTTACGGCGTCAAAGGGAATGAAACCGATTTGAGAGAAAAGATAGTTCTCTCGTCAACGAAATTCGTAATGAACAATACAAAGCGAGATACCGGCGCGTTCATTATAGGAGCGATATTCGGCGACAAGTCGGCAATGTCGGAGGAGATGAAGACTATTTCGTCAAGACTCGGGATAGCGCATCTTTTCGCGGTATCTGGACTTCACGTCGGGGTGATAGCCGCCGCCGTTTCGTTTCTTCTTAAAAAGCTCGGCGTGAGCGGCAGATACCGACTTGCGGTCGTGCCTTTTCTCATTTTTTACGCGTACGTCACGGGTTTTACGGTCTCGGTAGTAAGAGCGGTCATTATGACGGGCGTAGCTCTTATTGCTAACGCCGTCAATAGAAGATACGACGTTATAACGTCTTTCTCTATAGCGGGAATAATGACGCTCGCCGTAGAGCCCGCCTATCTTTTCGATACGTCGTTCTTACTTAGCTATCTTGCGGCATTTTCTTTGATACTTTTCGGGAAGTCGGTCATGCGCGTTATGAAAAGATTGCCTAGAGGCGCGGCGTCGGTTTTGGCGGGTACGCTCTCCGTCAATATCGGACTCTTGCCGATAATGCTTATTTCGTTCGGTAGCGTCTCTCTTTTGACTGTTCCCATGAATCTTATAGCGATACCTTTCGTTTCGCTCTACTTCCCGATATTTTTCGCATTATTCATAATATCGGCGGCGTTCGGGCTCGGAGGTGTTCTTGGCGTAGCGTCTTATCCGTTCGCGCTTATCAACGGACTTTCGTCGGCGGTATTTAAGTTGGATATCCCAAATATTACGTTCGAGTTCGGTTACGTGTTTTTGATAGCGTATATCGTTATAATGATATTTTCGTCAAATTACGTTTTTACCAAGAACGCGTTCAAGAAGGCTACGGCGTCGGGTCTATTGATCATTATCGTCTTGAGTTTACTTACGCCTTGCATTTCTCATTCGTTGGGGAGAGGAAATATATTTGTGGAAAAGAGCGGCTTCGGAGTATATTCTGCGCTGGTAGACGGCGTAGACGGGAAGAAAATATGCGTGATCACGGGAGACGTCGACGAATTTTCCGCATATAGGACCGCCAATATGATCTCGAGACGCGGCATCGGTAAGATAGACGTGATAGTCGCTCCGACTTATAGCGATAAAAATGCGGTCGAACTCGGTTATCTCGTCAGAATGAGCGGCGCTAAAGAAGTGATCATTCCGCGCGGCGTTTTTGTGTTCGAGGGGATAAAAGTCGCTTACGGCGGCGAAAATATCAGCGTATCGGGAACGGGAGACGTTACCGTCGAGAACGGCGAGGGCAGGTATCTTTTCGCAAATCCCGAAAACGTTTTTTCAAAAGCCGAGAAGTACACGCTTGTCGTTGCAATGAACGATAGATATTCGACAGGAGGAACTTTTGCCGAATATTATTTGAACTTGGCGGAAGAATTATCCGTTAGTGATACAACGCACTTTACATTCCGTATAAAAAATGGTAGAATAACGGATAAGGACGGATGAGTAAGAATATGATTACCGCGATGCAATTTCTGAATCTCGAGAATTTCGGGAGCGTATATATTTTGACGGGCGACGACGTATATTTAAGAGAAAGCGTCGTAAAACACGCGCTCGGTACTATCGACGAGAGTATACGCGATCTCAATTATAATGTCTTCGACGGCGACAAAAGCGTCATTGACGACGTAATAGCGGCGGCGAATACTCTGCCGGCTTTTGCCGAGCGCAGGATAGTTTTTCTCAAACGTCTAAGCGGCGTTATCGACGGCGAGCATGCGAAATCGTTGGAAAAATATATGAAAGATCCCAACGAGAGCAGTATTCTTATTCTCGCGGACGACGGCAACGCGTTCTTGAAGTTCAAGAAGTTTGCGGAAGAGATAGACGCTTCGACGCTCAAAGAGAGCGAAGTCGTGGATTTTATAAAACGCAGAGCCAAGGAACTGGGAAGCTCGATAACTCACGACGCGGCGAAAACTCTTGCGACGTACGCCAATTTGGAACTCATGCGTATCGAAAGCGAACTGAAAAAGCTCTCTATGCTTTGTCTTGGCGAAACCGTGGATAAAGAAACCGTCGAGGAGTGCGTGAGCGCGCGCGTCGAATACCGTATATTCGATATAGCGAACGCGGTCGCAGATAAGAAGTACGGCGAAGCTATGAAGATAATTGAAAAACTTCAGAAAGACGGCGTTCGGGCAAGCGAGATAATTTCACAGCTTTCCGGCGTGTTCAGAAAGATGCTGTACGTGAGACTTGCTCCGTCGAGTACCGACGAGCTCTCTAAAGCGTTGGGAGTGAAGCCTTACGCGCTAAACTATACGAAAAAGAGCGCTATGAACTATTCGCCCGTTGCGTTAAAGCGGATATACGACGAAATAAATGAAAAAGAATTTCAGTTCAAGAGCGGCGTAATGTCGGAAGAGACGGCTCTCGGAGCTATTTTGGTAAAGATATTTTCTTAGGAGTAAATTGCTAATATGTTTTGGTTAAACGAGGAAAGACCGTACGCTAAAAAAGTCGGCGCGGCGCTTTCCTGTATTCTTGTTTTGAGTTACGCTTTTGCGAATTTTCCGTCGAATGATAAGAGCGTTAGAATTATGGCGAATTACGGTTTCGGCGGATCGATCAGCTTCGTCGCCGTAACTCTTTTTACTTCGATAGCGAGTTTTTTCATATTCGCATTCGCTTTAAGGATAGCTTATACGTCGTGTATGCGTTCGGTTTTGAAATTGCGAGACAGAAGGATGCCCATTTCGTCGAGATCGCTCTTTCACCACGCGTATTTCGTCATGATAATAGCGAATGTCGTTATAGGAGCCGTAGGCGTGATGGTATACGATTACGAGATGTATTCGAACATAGTGAACGCGCTCGCCAGAGTCGTTATCAAGGCGGCGGCGTACGCGGCGGTAATAGCTCTTAGCAAAAACGGAAGAAGTTTCGACGTGAATTTTACGTCGAAGATGGTTGCCTGTTACGGCATGATTTTCGCCGTAATGGCTGTTTTGGGAGTGTGAAGGTATGAAAAAGACGTTATTGATATTGATGATCTTGATAGTTTTTACGCTTTGCGCTTTCGGGAACGTTCACGCTGAAGAATCTACGAAAAACGACGTCGGCTTAGGCGAAAAAATATACGGCGAAGCGGAAAATATCTCGTTATATCATAAGGACAGAACGGCGGGAGCCGACGGCGAAAGGAAATTCGCGGAATATCTTATCGAGCGTCTCGGCGGCTTGGGATACGAAGACTATTCATACGATTTTACGTTCGACAACGTGCTTATGAACAACGCTTCATATACCTCGAGGAACGTCGTGTTCAAAAAGGACGCGGAAGGTACGGATAAACACGTCATCGTAATGACGGGCTATTCCAATCTTTACGGATACGAGGAGACGAAGGGAAACGAAGCCGTGTATTACGGCGGAGCTATGGGCGTTAGTATTATGCTGACGCTCGCCGAAAAATTGAAAGATATCGAGCTCGGCTACGACGTATATTTCGTAGGGCTCGGCGCGAACGCAATGAATTATGCAGGAGCAGGAGATTTTTACGAACAGTTTTATATCAGGAATCAAAAGAGCGACACTCTTTTCGTTATGAATTATACTATGCCTGTAGGCGGCGACAATATATATATGTATACCGAAGAGACGAAAACGATCCACGGGGAATTTCTTAAAAAAATCGCCGAGGAGAGCGGAAGTTCTTTTACGAAGATCCCGGCGTATAAAAAGTCGGCGCCTATACTTATAAGGGAAAATCAGGTGATTCCTTACACCCACGCAGGCATTTTCGACAGCCATATAGACTTTTTCAACGCGAGAATACCTTCCGTCAATTTCCTTAGCTTGAATTGGGAAAAAGAGTCGTTTGAAGCGATAGAGGAAAGAGACGGCTCGATCAATATCTCCAATCAAAAAGAGGACAATCTCGAATACCTTGCGGATAAGGTGGGAAAAGAAAAGATATTGATGCAGTTGTCATCTGTTTTCGACGTAAGCTATAATGCGCTCACCGACAAGGAATTCGTTGACGTCATGATGAAAAGCGCGGAAAATATGCCTGATTATTCGATAATAAACAGCGACGTTTTTTACTTCGTGACAATATTGATATCCGCAATAGTTGTTTTGTCGTTAGCGGCGTTTTTAGTCAAGAGAGCGCGCAATAACGTCAAGGCGTATACCGTCGACGACTATTACGGCGATTGGTATAAATATTTCAGAGCGAGAGCCGAAAGAGACGGAGAGGGTCTGGAAGAAGAGATCGCCGCTATAAAAGAATTCGTCGAGAACAGGAAAAAGCCTGCGGAGGATCCTTTCGGCTTGGACTCAAAGGACGATGGCGGCAACGGCGACGATATATTCGGACTGTAGTAAAGGGAAAGCGTTTTTACGCTTTCTTTTTTTCGACACAAAATATTCACAATGATTTATTATAATCTTCTTGAAAAGCGTTCGGCGAAAATGCGTAGAAGCGAAGCCGAGACGATGTGACAGGACAGTATACGGAGATGGGAAATGAGTAAATTACTTATAGTCGACGACGAAGAAATGATAAGGATGCTTATAAAAAAGTATGCCGAATTCGAGGGATATGAGGTTTTCGAGGCGAAGAACGGGCTCGAATGCATAGAAATGGTACGAAATAACGATTACGACGTTATCATAATGGACGTTATGATGCCCGAACTCGACGGCTTTTCCGCGGCGAAAGAGATAAGGAAAATTAAAAATATACCTATAATCATTCTTTCGGCGAGAGGAGAAGAATATGACAGGATACACGGCTTCGAGATGGGAGTCGACGATTACGTCGTGAAGCCTTTTTCGCCTAAAGAACTGATGCTTCGCGTAGGCGCGGTGCTCAGAAGAAGCGTGGCGAAAGAGCCGAAACGCGACGTTCTCGAATTCGAGGGGCTCAGCATCGACCTTCTTTCTAGAAAAGTATACGTAGACGGCGCTAAGGTCGATCTTTCGCCGAAAGAATATGAGATACTCGTGTTCCTCGCTAAGAATAAGAACATAGCTATTTCGAGAGAGAGATTCATATCGGAAATATGGGGTTACGATTACGACGGCTTTGACAGAACGCTCGATACGCACATAAAGATGTTGAGGAAAAATCTTGGCGTTTATTCCAAATTCATAGGAACGGTAAGGAGCGTAGGTTATATCTTTGAAGTTTGATAAGTCAAAGCGCAGCGTCAAGTGGCTCTTCCTCGGCTACTTTATAGCGTTCGTAGTTATTATGATAGCGCTTCTATGGACGTTTAGACTGCTGTTTATGGATATGATGTATAAGCAGGTCAAAATGTCGATAGTGGAAAAGACCGCCGCCGACATAGAACGCGAGATAAACAGAGGCGGAGATTTACGAAAGTACGTCTCGATGCTGTCGGTCAATAACGATACGAGTATCGCTATAATCGACGGCGACGGATATATCGTGCTTGTTTCCGAAAGCGAATCCGACGGATACGAGTATGCTCCTTCCGAGCTTTCGGAATTGAGGAACGAGGCTTTTGCGTCGAAGAAAGGTATATTCATCAAGGAAGTGACGAGCGTCAATTCCGACGCGGAAAAACCCGTTAAAAGAGTAGTATACGCAAAGAATATCGAGATCGGAGATAGAATAGGCGGAATAGGAGAAGTTCGGGAAGGGACGGGGACGATAGTTCTCACTTGCCGCGTATTGCCTATGACGTCTACCGTCAAGACCATCAATATAGAGCTCGTGACGGTGACTGCGACGATGATTTTGGTCGCGCTATGCGTCGCGATACTTCTTGCGAAATACGTATCGAGACCGCTTGTTAATATCAACAACAAGTCCGCGAGACTTGCTCACGGCGATTACGGAGTCGTATTCGACGAGAACAGCTATAAAGAGGTGAGCGAACTGAGCAAAACGCTCAATTACGCGACGGGAGAGCTCGGCAAGACCGATAGATTGAGGAGAGAACTCATCGCCAATATATCGCACGATCTGAGAACTCCGCTGACTATGATAAGAGGCTACGCGGAAATAATGCGGGATATACCCGACGAGAATAATGCCGAAAATATGGACGTCATAATAAGAGAGGCAGAGTATCTCACGAGTCTCGTCAACGATATGATGGATATTACGAAGTTCGAGGCGGACGTAGTCGGTTACGATGCGGAAAGATTCGAGATAGGCGAACTCATTTCGGAAATAGCGGGCAGATACGGAAGTATGTACAAGATGAAGGGCGTATCTTTCGACGTTAAAAAGAGCGATAAAAAGCATTTCGCGGTTTCGGACAGGGTCAAAATAACGAACGTGATATACAATCTCATCAATAACGCCATCAACCATATAGGCGAGGACAATACAGTATACTTGACGCTTGAAGAGCGGGCGGGCGGATACGTCAGAATACACGTCATAGATACGGGAGACGGAATAGAGGAGAGCAAACTCACCGACATATGGGACAGATATTATAAAGGAGAGAGAACGCATAAGAGAGAGTCTGTCGGAAGCGGTCTGGGACTATCGATAGTAAAGACCGTTCTTAACAAGCTCGGCTGCCATTACGGAGTAGTGAGTAAAGTCGGCGAAGGAAGCGATTTCTTTTTCGACTTGGAGACGGTCGGCGATCGAACGGACAAGAGCCTTTGATATAACGCCGAATATTTAATAATAAGAGTCCGCGCAGCATAGTTATTTGCCTAACGCGGGCTTTTTTTGCTTAATAAGATATTAAAATCGCTCGAATATTTCGCCTATAACGGGCGATTAAGGTAGTTATTTAACGATTTTAAGGTAAATTCGGGAAAAATACTTTATTTTTTTTCGGCATTAGTATATACTGTAAAATGTATAGAACAAAACGTTTGTTAAAGGAGTTTCTATGGAAGATTTGCTCGTCTATCTTAAAAATATTAACTGGACGGTGATAGTGGATATTATCGTCATAATAGCGCTTGCAACGATACTTCTTATATTCTTCAAAAAGAGGAACAGTTTGAAACAGGCTATTTTTTACTCGCTGTTTTCTCTCGCGTATATTGCCGTCAACGTAATATGCGCTGTTTCCGAAACTAACGTTATGTATATCACGAAGAGACTCTTCGATTATCTTGCGGTATTCGTAGTTGCGGCTTTCGCGGTCATCTATCAGGCTGACTTAAAGCAGATGGTTTCGCGTCTTTCAAAGTCTTACGATATGAGCAAGGTAGACTATACGGAAGAGGATCTCAGGATCGCCGCGAGCGAAATAGTCAAGGCGTGCCAGACTCTTTCGAAGAACAACGTCGGCGCTCTTATAATAATCGCTCCAAACAGCGTGCCCAGTCACATACTCGACAGTGGAACGGAGCTCGACGCTCTCGTATCGTCGAGACTTCTGGAGTCGCTTTTCAACACGAAAGCTCCGCTTCACGACGGCGCCGTAGTCGTAAAGGGCAATAGGACGCTTTCCGCCGGCTGTTTTCTTGCTTTGACTCAGGATACTACTGTGTCGAAAGAACTCGGTACCAGGCACAGAGCCGCGATAGGCATTACCGAGGAGAGCGACGTGCTTGCGATAGTCGTCAGCGAAGAGACAGGAGTTATCAGTATCGCTTCGCACGGAAAAATAAAGAGATATATGACGCCTGATAAGCTGTATGAACAGATCGAGATAGCTTACGGTATCAATTATAAGTCGAAAAAAAGAGGTTGATTACTAATGAGTATAGTTCTTGAACCCGAGTTCCTCTTACCGAAGAAGGAAGTGGAGCTCGAGAAGTGGGCTGTTATCGCGTGCGATCAGTTCACGTCGCAAAAGGAATATTGGGAAGAACTGGGAAATTATGTGAGAGCAGATTATTCTACTCTCAATTTAATTTTTCCGGAAGTGTATCTTTCGTCCGATAACTCCAAGAGAATATCGGCGATCAACGATGCGATGAGGGAATACGTCGAAAAGGACATCTTCGACGAATACAAAGGTTACGTGCTCGTAGAGAGAACGCTGAGAAGCGGAGAGAAGAGACTGGGACTCATGATACTCGTCGATCTCGAAGCGTACGAGTATTCGCCTAACAGCAAGGCGGAGATAAGAGCGACGGAAAAGACCGTTGTAGAACGTCTCCCGATAAGGATAGACATAAGACGCAACGCGACTCTCGAGCTTCCGCATATAATGCTGCTTATGAACGACAGAAAAAAGAGCATAATAGAGGAATTGTATAAAAGACGCGACTCTTTCCCGAAACTTTACGATACCGACCTCAATATGGACGGCGGACATCTGACGGGATATTTTATACAGGACGAGACGCTCTCCGACAGGATCGAGAGTCTAGCGGAAGACGGACTGCTGTTCGCGGTAGGCGACGGCAATCACTCTCTTGCGACGGCGAAGGAGTGTTGGGAAGAGAAGAAGCGTTCGGGCGAAGGATATAACTTGCGGGCAAGGTACGCGATGTGCGAACTTGTGAATCTTTACGATGAAAGTTTGGTTTTCGAACCGATACATAGAACGGTGAAGGGCGTCGGCGAAGAATTCATCGAAGCGATGCAGTCGGAGCTTTCCGGAGAGGGCGGCATAATAGCAATTTTCAACGGTAAGGAATATAATGTATCGGTGCCGCTTAATCCGAGCGATGCAATAAAAGATATTCAGGACTTTATAGACAGGAGAGTCGAAGGCAAAGACGTTGACTATATTCACGGAGAGGAACATTTGAGATCCGTCTCTGAAAAAGAAGGTTCTTTAGGCATTTTGATGCCGACGATTCAAAAAGAAGGATTGTTCGATTACGTTGCAAGAAGAGGAGTTCTCCCGAGGAAATCTTTCTCGATGGGAGAGGCGGAAGATAAGAGATATTATCTCGAAGTACGCAAAATTTGGTGAAGGCGTTCTTCCGATTTTTATTTTAACGAATGTAACGCTATGTCGCTTCGTTAGGTATACTCAAGTATGAGGTATCGGTTATCGGAGCTATAGGTTGATTATGGAGATAGGTATGGCAGTTAAGGTAGTAAAGTTCGGCGGCACGTCGATGGCGGACGCCGCTTCGATCACTAAGGTAGCAAATATAGTAAAGTCAGACTCTGAAAGAAAATACGTCGTAGTTTCGGCTCCCGGAAAGAGATATTCCGAGGACAGAAAGATAACGGATATGCTCTATAGCTGTTATCACGACGTGGAGCTTTGCGGAGAATGCCGCGAAACTTTCGATAAAATAAGAGAAAGGTTCAGAGGCATCGTCAAAGAGTTGGATATAGACATCAACATAGATAAGTATCTCGACGAAGTCGAAGAAGGTATCGTCAAATACAGATCCGCGGACTACGCTGCGTCAAGAGGAGAGTATCTCGGAGGTATTATAATTTCCGCAGTTCTCGGATATTCCTTTATCGACGCAAAGGACGTTATCAAGTTCAATGCAAGCGGCGACTTTGATTCCGAGCTTACCAACGAGTACGTAAAGAACGCGGTGAGAAAGACCGGTAACGCCGTCATTCCCGGATTTTACGGCAGCGACGACGCAGGCAATATCGTTACGTTTTCGCGAGGCGGCAGCGATATAACGGGAGCGGTCATAGCTAGAGCCGTAGAGGCAAGCGTATACGAGAACTGGACTGACGTAGACGGATTTATGACTACGGACCCCAGAGTCGTCAAGAACCCCGTTCATATCGAACAGTTGACGTACAGAGAGCTTCGCGAACTAGCTTACATGGGCGCGAACGTACTGCATCCCGAGTCTATATTCCCCGTTAGATACAGTAATATTCCGATAAATATCAGAAATACGTTCAATCCCGAACATAAAGGCACGATGATAGTTCCCGCGTCGGACGAGAATACGCATAACAAGACGATAACGGGAATCGCGGGAAAGAGCGGTTATTCGACGATTTTCATAGAGAAGTCTATGATGAATAAAGAACTCGGTTTTGCGCGCCGCGTTCTGTCGGTACTCGAATATTACGGCGTATCTTTCGAGCATATGCCGAGCGGTATAGATTCGTTAAGTCTCGTTATACCCGACGCCGAGCTTGCAGGTAAGGAAAAGGCGGTCGTCAATAGGATAACTAAGGCAGTTCAGCCCGATCATATAGAACTGCTCAGCGGTTATTCGCTCATTGCTACGGTAGGTCACGGTATGTCTTTCAAGATAGGTACCGCGGCGCGTCTTTGCGATTCTCTTGCAAAGGCGAACGTTAATATAAGGATGATCGACCAAGGCTACAGCGAGATGAGTATAATCGTAGGCGTCGACACGAAAGATTACGAGAAGGCTATCACGGCTATATATAACGAGTTCTTCTTGGAAAAGTGATATAAACGCCGCCGTTTAACGATCGGCTTTATATGTCATATATAATACAATTAATACGTATGCATATGTATAGGTTTTCGCAAATATTGCGGAAACCTATTTTTATGCGTTAAAGTATTCTTTTCGGTATACAGACGCGCGAAAAACAAAGACGCTTTTTATAAAATTATTTTATTACGGTATTGAGAGAGACGGGTCTAGCGTATATTATAACGTAAATCTTTTAAGGAGAATTATTTTATGAAAAAGTATGACAGGCTTATTGCAGTCGGAGCGGAAATTTGTTATAATTATAGCGCGAAGAATCTCAGCACCTTTAAGAGCGGAGGCACTTTCGACAGGCTGATATATCCGACTAGGAGCGATACTCTAGGCGAAGTGGTCGACATACTCAAAGACGGCGGATTCAAAGTCCTCGGTATGGGCAGCAATACTCTCGTATCCGATTACGGCGTCGAAGAAGATACGCTTTCGCTCGTAAGACTTAACGACCATAAGGTCATGAAGGACGGGATCTACGCCGACGCAGGTCTCAATATGATAGTTCTTTCTAAGATAGCAAGAGACAACGGCTTTACGGGACTTGAATTCATGACGGGTATTCCGGGGAGCGTAGGCGGCGGAATATTTATGAACGCAGGAGCTTACGAGAGCGAGATAAAGGACGTTATCGAATATGCGGATGTCATAAAAGACGGCAAACCCGTGAGACTTACGCGCGACGAGATACCGTTTAGCTATAGAAATTCGGGATTTAAGGACGAGGTTATAGTGGGCGCGAAATTTTCGCTCAAAGAAGGCAATCCTATTATAATATCGTCAAGGATGAAGAATTACGCTACGCACAGACGCGAGAGACAGCCGAATCTTCCGTCGCTCGGAAGCGTTTTCAAAAAGGTCGGCGATATAGGCGCCGGATATTACATAGAGCAGGCGGGACTTAAGGGCGTAAGGATAGGCGGAGCGGAAGTTTCGCAAAAGCACGCTAATTTCATAATAAACGTTGCTAACGCGACCAGCGGCGATTTCGTATCGCTCGTTACGCTCATAGAAAACAGCGTCTATGAAAAATTCGGAGTAAAACTCGAAAGAGAGGTAAGATATATTGGAAGAGGTCTTGAAAATATATGACGCGTTCGGCAGGATAATAATAGATAAGGATCTGCATACGCATACGGTGTATTCGCATGGCAAAGGAAGCGTTTTGGACAACGTAAAGACGGCTTACGATATGGGTCTTAAAAGTATAGCGATAACGGATCACGGTATCGACCATTTTATATACGGCGTTTCGAGAAAGAACCTCGTAAAAGAGAAAGAAGACGTCGAAAAAGCGCGCGTGCAATTCCCAGATATGAATATCCTATTCGGAATAGAGAGCGATATCAAAGGTCTCAGCGGAAGGATAGATCTTAAAAAGGAAGACTTCGAACTATTCGATATAGTTCTTTGCGGATTTCATAAACCCGTGTGGGCGGATAAGATAGGCGACTATTTCAAGCTGTTTTACAATTCGTATTCGCACGCGGTATATAAGCCTACGAAGGGACAGATAGCCCGTAACACAAAGGCTTATATAAATACTATCGAAAAGAATCCTATAGATATCATTACGCATCCCAACTATCATCTTAAGGTCAACTGTTACGAAGTTGCAAGAGCTTGCGAAAATAACGGGGCGGTTTTGGAACTTTCGTCGAGACATCAGGATCTTACCGAAAAGGACTACGAGGATATATTTGTAAAGACCAACGTAATGCTCGCCGTCAATTCCGACGCTCATTCTCTTGCGAATATAGGCAACGCGGAAAAGGCGAAAGACGTAGTGAAGGAGTACGGCGTCGATCCAAAGCGTATCGTTAATACGGCGGGCGTCGGATTCAGATTCCGTTCCGGATATACGATTTCGTATTGAGAGCGTATTCAAGGAAACTATTTTATAGATATATCAAGTTTGTTTTAAGCGGCGGCGACCGACGGCGTTATATAATACGTAAAGGAATTAGAAAATGAGTTTTTCAAGAGAAGTAAAAGATGAGATACTGGAAAAGATCTCGCTAGATATGAGCGGCAAGAGACGCGCCTTTATTTCCGGTATATTCAGAAATTGCGGAAGCGTTGCGATAATCTCGAACGTAAAGAAAATAGTATTCGAGTTAGGCAACGCCGTTATAGCGATGCGGCTTGCAAACGCGCTCAAAGAAGAATTTTCCGCCGCCGTCGAGATGAATATGAAGAGCGAAGGCATGGATAGATGCGTTACGGTCTCTATCCCGTACGGAGAAGAACTTCTCGAGAAAATAGGGATAGTTTCGGCTTCGGCGGATGGCTCGGTTTTTACGGAAGGGATAGGACTTTCGCTGGATTCAAAAGAAGAGATAGTCGCCTACGTTCAGGCGCAATATTTGCTGTGCGGCAGGGTATCCGTTCCGAGCGATACTAAAAAGAGCGGGTATCATCTTGAAATGATATTCAAGGACGGCGTCATCGCGTCGGAAATTGCGGACAAACTCGCAGAGATCGAAATATCGCTGAAAAAAGTAGAGCGCAACGAAGAGTACGCGCTTTACATAAAGGAAAGCGATACGATATGCGACTTCATATATTTGATGGGCGCTTCGAAAAGTTATTTCGCTCTTCAAGAGCTGATTTTATCCCGTTCGCAGAAAAACAACGCCAATAGGCTTGGCAACTGCAAGGCGGCAAACGCGTTGAAGGTCGCGGACAGCGGAGTGAAACATATACTCGCTATACAGTATCTTAAAGATACCGGCGAAATAGGGAGGCTTACCGACAAATTAAAGGAAGTTGCGGATCTGAGAGTCGAATATCCAATGCTTTCTCTTGAAGAACTGGCGGCGAAAGTAGATCCGCCGATTAGTAAAAGCGGACTCAATCACAGACTTACCAAGATAGTGGAGATAGCGGACGAACTCAAGAGGGAGGGCAAACATGGCTGACGAAAATACGAATGAGAAGATGAATAACGAAAATGAGAAAAAGCCTTTCGTGCATTTGCACGTGCATACGGAATACAGTCTTCTCGACGGAGCGGCTAGACTCACGAGAGGCAAGAAAACGCCGCTCGTAGATACCCTCATCAAAAAAAATATGCCCGCGGTCGCGATCACTGACCACGGCAATATGTACGGCGCTTACACTTTGTACAAGCAGTGTAAAAACAAAGGTATAAAGCCTATAATAGGTTGCGAATTTTATACTTGTTCCAATATGCGCGAGAGAACGGGAAGGAACGGAGAGTTCAATCACCTCGTGCTTCTTGCAAAGAACGATATAGGATATAAAAATCTCGTAAAGCTCGATTCGCTCGCCTTTACGGAAGGATTTTATTATAAACCGAGGATCGATATCGAGTTTCTAAAGGAACATTCCGAGGGACTCATATGTTTGAGCGCGTGTCTTGCGGGCAAGATACCGCAGTATATACTGAATAACGAATACGAAAAAGCAAAAGAGTACGCTCTTATGCTCAAAGGTATGTTCGACGAGGGCGATTTCTATATCGAGATACAAAACCACGGCATCGCCGACGAGATAAAAGTATTGCCTTATCTCGTAAAACTCGCTAGAGAAATAGGCGTAAAACTCGTCGCGACGAACGACTGTCACTATCTGGAGAAAAAAGACGCCGAAATGCACGACGTTCTTTTGTGCGTTCAGACGGGTAAGACTTACGACGATCCAAATAGAATGAGGTTCGAAGGCAACGAGTTTTATCTGAAAGATTACGACGAAATGTACGAGCTTTTCAAGGACTATCCCGAATCGCTCGAGACGCCGTTCGAGATAATGGACAAGTGTAACGTTACGATAAAGAAAGAGGATCTTATGCCTCCGTACGAACCCGACGACAAGTCTAAGCCCGCCGATTATTTGAGAAAAATCGCGTTCGAGGGCTTGGAAAAAAGATACGGAACAATAACGAAAGAAATAGAAGAAAGAGCGGAGTACGAGCTCAACATAATCATCAGAATGGGATTTGCCGAATATTATCTCATCGTATGGGACTTTATCGACTTTGCGAGAAGGAACGATATACCCGTCGGCAAAGGAAGAGGCTCAGGCGTCGGAAGCATAATAGCGTACGCTATAGGAATAACGGACGTCGAACCGCTCAGATATTCGCTTCTTTTCGAGAGATTTCTCAATCCCGAAAGAGTATCGAACCCCGATTTCGATATAGATTTCTGTCAGGAAGGAAGAGGAAAGGTCAAAGAGTACGTCGTAGACAGGTACGGCAAGGACAAGGTCTGCGAGATAATAACTTTCGGAACGATGGCGTGCAAGGCTGCGATAAAGGACGTCGCGAGAGTATATAATATCCCGTTTGAGACAGTCAATAAAATAACAAAGCTGATCCCCGGAGGAAAGATATCCGTCGACGGCGTTCTCGGACAGGGAAAACCCGAAGAGAAAGTTCCCGAACTCATAGAGATGTATGAGGAAAACGAGGAAATAAGGAAGGTCCTCGATATGGCGAGAGCCGTCGAGGGTATGCCAAGACAGACGGGAAAACACGCGGCAGGCGTCGTCATATGCAAGGAGATAATTTCCGATTTCGTGCCGCTTCAGAAGAACGGAGAGGACATTACGACGCAGTTCCAAAAGGACGAGGTCGAAGAGCTCGGAATGCTCAAGATGGACTTTTTGGGGCTTACGACGCTAACGGACGTCAAAAAGGCGAAACAGTACATCAAAGAGACTACGGGAAGAGTAATAGATTTTCAGGAGCTCGGATACGAGGACGAAGAAGTTTTCAAACTTTTAGGTACGGGCGAGACCGACGCCGTGTTCCAGCTCGAAAGCGCAGGCATGAAAAAGTTCATGAAAGAGCTTCAGCCGAAGAGTCTCGAGGATATAATAGCGGGCATATCGCTATACCGCCCCGGTCCTATGGATTCGATACCTAAATATATACAGTCGAAGAACAATCCCGAGACTATCAGCTACGCGCACCCGATGCTCGAGCCGATACTCAACGTCACGTACGGCTGTATAGTATATCAAGAGCAGGTCATGCAGATAGTCAGAGAGCTCGGCGGATATACTTACGGCAGAGCCGACCTTCTACGCCGCGCGATGAGTAAGAAGAAGCTAGACGTCATGCTTGCGGAGAAGGACACTTTTTTGCACGGCTGCGAATATACCCCCGCGAAGCTAGACCCCGCGAACGGACAGATACTCAAGCCTGAGGTAAAAGCCGTCGACGGTTGTATAAAGAGAGGCGTGAGCGAAGAGATAGGTTCTGCGATATTCGACGAGATGGAGTCGTTCGCAAGTTACGCGTTCAATAAGTCGCACGCCGCGGCTTACGGCGTTCTCGCGTACGAGACGGCGTTCTTCAAACGGTACTATCCCGTTCAGTTCATAACGGCAGTTATCAACGACAGGATCACAAAGGCGGACGAAGTCGCAAAGTACGTTCAGTATTTGAGAGATACGGGTTACAAGGTGTTGCCACCTGACGTCAACAGGAGTTTTACGGAGTTCAGATGCGAGATAGACGATAGCGGCGAGGTATGCGTACGTTTCGGACTAAGCGGAATAAAGAACGTCGGAGAGAGCGCTATAACGCTCGCCGTGAACGAGAGAGAGGAAAAAGGTCCTTATAAGTCGCTTGACAATTTTCTTAAGAGAACGGCGAAATTCGCGTTCAACAGGAAACTTCTCGAGTCGCTAATTTTGGGCGGGGCGTTCGATTCGCTCGGAGACAACAGAGCGACGTGTATGGGGTCTTATGAAAAGCTCGTGTCGCTCCACTCGAAGGACAGCAAGATGCAGGCGCTCGGACAGATGTCGATATTCGAACTCATGGACGACGACGGCAGCGCCGACGAAAAGCTCGTTCCCATAGAAGAGTACGATACGCAGAAACTTCTTTCGATGGAAAAAGAAGTGCTTAACGTATATATGTCGGGGCATCCGCTCGGAAGCTACAGCGACGAGATAAGAAGTATGGAGTTCAACCTTTCCCAGATAAAAGATCTTCTTGTCGAAGATAGCGGCGACGAGGACGAAAACGGCGCGGACGATATTGAAAGACGCGAACTGGCAAAGCAGTTCGACAGAAAAAAAGTTACGCTCGGCTGTATGATACAGTCGTTCAAGAGGAGCGTAACGAAGTCGGGTAAGACCATGGGCTTCGGACGCGTCGAAGATATATACGCAAGTATCGATATAGTACTTTTCCCGGCGGTATTTGAAAGACACAAGGAACTGCTCGAAAAAGATAATATAATCCTGATAGAAGGAACGCTCGAAATAGGCGACAGAACGCAGATAAACGTTCAGAGCCTCAGAAGTTGGAGCTCTTCAGATGATGACAAAGAAAAGGTAAAAGAACAGCCCAAAAAGACCGAGACCAACCCGGCGAGCAGACTCTACGTCAACTTCAGCGAACTGAGCGACGATGAAATAGGCGGAGTCTTGAGAACGCTTGAAAGCTATAGGGGCGACTGTCCCGCGTACGGTCAGCGTAACGGTAAGCTGCTTGATACCAATATCAAAGTCGCTGTGACCAATCAGCTCATTTGGGAACTGAGCGCGATAGTAGGAGAAAAGAACGTTAAATACGTTGAGAAAAAGTAAATAAAACAATGGAATAAAAATATTTATGAAAGAAAAATACGCCTCGAAACGTTTTGAACTTTTGGGGCGTACTATTATGATCGCGAGACCTTAGTTTGCCCGCTTATTTGGAAATCGCTACAAACATAGGAACACATTCTTCATTAAAATCGTCTTCTAAAATCACGGTATCCGACGATATTCGCTGAAAACCGAAATATTCATATGCAATAATGAGAGGGAAGCTCTTTTAAAAATTTATTGAGGGTTTCAACTCCGCAGTTAAAATCCTCAATAATATGAAAATACTTTTTCTTATCGTATGAAACTATAAAAAATTGTTCACTTTGAATTTTTGTCATTCAAAAATCTATCTATGGCGCTTAAATCGGTAGACGAACTTTTTGAATTGACAATTTCATTGAATCTAGTAAAAGAAGCCGTTTCTTTCTTTTGAAAATCGGTATCTTTTTTCGGTACGATATATTCTCTCGATTTTGTAAGCGTTGCTATACTTTTTTTCTCCTTAATGTTTTCTTTACACATATATGATACCTCAAATTGTTCCTATTGTCAATAGATTATATGCCATGTTTTTTGCGGTAATACCTAAAGCGTCTTCAGATCATATTTTTTGTTTATTGTTGAGATTTGAAATATATCATAGATTTGCGTCTTGTTTAATACATATGCGTAAGCGCGTAAATCAGACGAAATCTAAAAATTTTAATTATTTTTATGAACATCGATGTAAATTGGCGTTCAAATTGATCAAATCACTTGTAAAAGTATCGCGTTTTTGATATACTCATTAGGAGTGAAAAGAGAGAGGTTTTTGGATATGGCTGACGAAACGGCAAGTATGATAGGCGAATACGTTGTAGTAAAGGCGCTTGCGCCCAACGTACAGATAATAGGTATGACGAGAGGAACTGAGACGCGTCCGCACCATACCGAGATGCTAGATAAGGGAGAAGTGATCATATTGCAATTCACGGAGAAGACATCGGCTGTCAAGATCCGCGGAAACGCCGAGATATATACCAAGCACGGTATAGTAAAGAGCGAGAAATAACAAGGAATTTGCTGAGGAAATAATTTATGATCAAAAAGATAGGTATACTTACCAGCGGAGGAGACGCTCCCGGAATGAACGCGGCGATAAGGGCCGTGACAAGATCCGCCATATACAACGGGCTTGAAGTTTTCGCTATAGAAAAAGGATTCGTAGGACTCATAAACGACATGGTAACTCCTATGAATAAGAGATCCGTTTCGGACATCATACAAAGGGGAGGCACGATCCTCAAGACTGCCCGCTGTCCCGAGTTCACGACGCTCGAAGGGCAGAAAAAGGGAGCTGAAACTCTCAAGAAATACGGCATTGAGGCGCTCGTCGTCATCGGCGGTAACGGATCTTTCAGAGGCGCGCAGGACCTTTCGAACAATTTCGGCATCAATACCATAGGAATACCGGGAACTATAGATAACGATCTTCATTATACCGACTATACGCTGGGATTCGATACTGCGGTCAACACCGTTCTCAACGCGATCAACAATCTTAGAGACACGATGACCTCGCACGACAGAGTAAGCATTATCGAGGTCATGGGAAGAAAATGCGGAGATATAGCTCTCTACGCGGGTATTTCCGGCGGAGCGGAGATAATACTTACTCCCGAGATGGGGCTCGATATCGAGGACGTCTGCAAGAGGATCAAGGAAAATCTCGAAAACGGAAAATCGTCTGATATAATAGTTCTTGCCGAGGGCGTATGCAGCGCGGAGGAACTCAAAATAATGATCGACTACCGTATCGGCAAGAATCTTGCTTCGCTTCGTACGACTAGGCTCGGACACATACAGAGAGGCGGTACTCCGACGATGCAGGACAGACTGCTCGGCGCAGAGTTCGGCGTAAGAGCCGTTGAGCTCATAATGGAAGGCAAGACTAAGAGGGTCGTCGGTATCAGAAACAACAAAATCATAGACGAGGACATAGACGAGGCTCTTGCGGAAAAGGAGATATTCAACGAGAAACTCTACGAGGACGCAAAGATACTCAGTCTATAATAAACATGGCGAAATACAGCTACATATATAAGATATATAGCTTTTATCAAAAATACAATAATTTACACTTTATACGGAGGTAACAAATGGGAGTACTTAAAGGTGCGTGTATGTTCGGTCAGTCCGGAGGACCGACTTCGGTTATCAATGCGAGCGCGGCAGGCGTGTTCATCGAGGCGTTAAAGCAGGAGAATATCACTAAGGTATACGGCGCGGCTCACGGAATAAGAGGTATACTCGACGAAGATTTTTACGATATGGGCATGGAGGATATAAAGGAGCTCGAGCTTCTCAAGAATACTCCGTCGTCTTCGCTCGGTTCTGTAAGATATAAGCTCAAGGACGTAACGGTCGACGATACCGATTACAAGAGATTGCTCGAGGTATTCAAGAAGTACGATATAAGATATTTCTTCTATAACGGCGGTAACGACTCTATGGATACCTGTAACAAGATAAGCAAGTTCATGGCGAATTCCGGTTGGGAATGCAGAGTCATGGGCGTGCCAAAGACGATAGATAACGACCTTTTCGGTACGGATCACTGTCCAGGTTTCGGTAGCGCGGCTAAGTACGTTGCTACAACCGTTATGGAGATAAAGCAGGACGCTAACGTTTATGATACTCCGATGATAACCGTCATCGAGGCTATGGGTCGTAACGCCGGTTGGATAACTGCTTCCGCGGCTCTTGCAGGAGCAAAGGGTCACGGCGCAGACCTTATCTATCTCCCTGAAGTTGATTTCGATATAGAGAAGTTCCTTGCCGACGTCAAGGTGAAGATGGACGAGAATAAGGGCAAGTGTCTCGTCGTTGTATCCGAGGGTATCCACGATAAAGACGGCGTTCTCATCGCGGAGAAGTTCGCGGAGAATCTCTCAAAGGACGCGTTCGGTCACGCTCAGCTCGGCGGTATCGCTACTACTCTCGCTAACCTTTGCAAGGAGAAGTTCGGTTGCAAGACGAGAGGCATCGAGTTCAGCCTTATGCAGAGATGCGGCGCGCACGTTGCTTCGGGCAGAGATATCGAAGAGGCGTTCAATGCGGGAGCTACCGCGGTCAAATGCGCTTGCGACGGTATGACCGATAAGATGGTCATTTTCGTAAGAGATATGTCTTCTGGCAGCTATGAGTGCAAATACGACGTTCTCGATCTTAATCTTGTCGCGAATACCGAAAAGAAAGTTCCGCTCGAGTGGATCACCGAGAACGGCACTAATCTTTCCGACGAGTTCGTCAAGTACGCTCTTCCGCTCATTCAGGGCGAGCCGAATATGGTGAAAGAAGACGGACTTCCGAGATTCGCAAAGCTCAAAAAGGTCAGCGCTAAGAAGTAATATACCGTGTTGACTGTCTAAATGATAGTAAGACGCTCCTTGGACTTCAAGGAGCGTTTTTATATGTTTATCATTACAAACTCTTGAATATATTTAACGACGATATACCTTATCATGACGAATATTATCAAAGACAATAATTCTGATTGACGTCTCGATCGCGTGTATAAGAGTATTATAACGTTAAGATCGCGATTTTCATTAAAACTATTTTACGAATACTTTTCCTTATTTTGCAAATAATAAAATCAAACTTGAAAAAATAGAGGAAAGTTTCATGAAGAATACTAAAAAAAATAACGAAACGGCAAAGTGGAAAGAGGGAAACGAAAGGATCAAGCCGAGAGGCGTTGACAAAGCCAACCATCAGATGAGTCTCAAAGACGAGAAGAACGATATAGAGGACAATATCTGAAATAAAGGCGGTAGATTCCATGATTTTCATTGATTTCGCTTTATGCGACGATAAAGAAGTCTTTTAAGTGTTTTAAAAGGCTTTATTTGTTTTCGGCAATTAATTGATAATAGTTTTGATGCTTGCCGTATAATAGTTCTCGGTTTATTGAAAGATGACAAGATGCCTTCGCGATCGAAAGCATATATTATAAACGATAATACATAGCGCATATACTTCGATAGAATAAGATAAGATACGTAAAATTATTTCGACAAATATTTTACATTGATATTACCGAAATATTATTATAACGGTCTTGACATTTCGTTTCTTAAATGTTATTATTATGTTACCGACCAGTCGTTCGGTAAACGGAGAAATATGCAAAAGGACGTAATTTTAGACGCCACCGAGAGATTGATTCTCGAAAACGGGGCAAACGAGACCAGTATATCCGATATAGCCAAAGAAGTCGGCATCAGTAAGAGCTCGCTTTACTACTATTTCGAATCGAAAGAGGAGCTCATAGAGGCCGTAACGGAAAGGTATATAGATAATACGCAAAGAGCGATAGACGTACTGGTCGAGAGATTTTCGGCAAGAATTAAGATAGAGGCTATAGCGAAGGGTATAACGAAGCACGTTAAGGAAAAGAAAGGCACTGCGAAGTTACACTATCTTTTGATAACCTACGGAATAACTCAGGACGAAAAGGTAGCGGTTATGATAAGAGAGCGTTACCGCAAATGGTACAAACAGATAATAGACGCTCTCGACGGTTACAAAAAGACAAGGTATAACGAAGCGCTCGCGCAGCTCATATTGACGTTCATCGACGGATATACTCTGCGTAACGTACTCGGTATCGACATTGATACGGATCTTGACGGTCTTATCAAACTATTTAAGAAAGTTTGCCCTCTCGAGTGAGGAAAGGAAATCATCATGGATAACAAATTTGCAATTATAACGGATATGGCGTGCGATATGCCCGAGAGTTTTTTCAAGGAGAACGATATAGACGTAGCTTCGATGCCGTTCAGGATCAACGGTAAGGAATACGGCAGGGATACCGCTATGCCGCACGACGAATTTTACGATCTCATAAGAGCCGGCGGAGTTCCGACGACGTCGCAGACCGATATGGCAGACGCGGCGGAGCTTTTTGAAAAACATCTTTCAAAAGGCGAAGACGTTCTCTATATCAGCTTTTCGGGAGGCGTTTCGGGCAGCTTCAACAACGTCAGCAACATAGTAAGAGGCGAGATGAAGGAGAAGTATCCCGATAGAAAGATAATAGTTATAGATACTCTTTCGGGCGCTGCGGGACAGGGACTCATGACGTATTATATGGTCAAGATGCGGAGCGAAGGCAAGAGCGTCGAAGAGGCGGCTGAGTGGCTCGAGAATAATAAGCTCAATTTTAACCATTTCTATCTTATCGGAGATCTTGAATTGTTAAAAAAGGGCGGAAGGATATCGAAGACGCAGGCGATACTCGGCACTCTCATAGGAATAAGACCGCTTCTCATGCTCGATTCGAAAGGCAAGAATCACGTCGTCAGTAAAATAAGAGGAAAGAAAAAAGCCGTATCGGCGCTCCTCGAGCTTACAGAAAAGTATTGTATTCCCGAGAATAACGATTTCATTATGACCACTCATTCGGGTTGTCTTAAGGACGCAGAGGAGCTCAACGCCGCGCTTAAGGCGAAGTTTAATAAGGACGTCATAACGGTTCCTCTCACGTATCTTGTCGGTTCGCATTGCGGTCCGGATACTATCGGAGTATTCTTTGTCGGTCATAAGAGAATGGCGTAGAGCATGCATCTTGACGAACGGCGGAGGAATTGATATAAACCCGCTTTCGAAACTTCCTAACAATACCGATTATTATAAAAAGGCTTCCGTACATCTCATATCGGAAGCCTTTGGTTTATTATAAAATATCGACGTTCTTTTTCAAAACTTACTCAATAGTGTTTAATACGACAGCGATTCGATACTGTGACCGTTCGCTTCAAGCAGTTGTATAGCGTTGATTATTCTGTTGCTGTCTATGAATACGAATACGGCGCCGAAAGTCGAGACAACGTAGATAGGAACGTTGCCTGACGCGAGAATTTTGGATAACGACGAGATAATACCCGATTCGTTGATCGAACTCACGCCAACTATCTCGATGCAAGACCACGTCTGCATTATTTCGATAGCGTTATCGGGAGTATCTTCTTCGGGGCATACGAGCGTTACCGAATCGGCTGTCAGAGATAAAAAATTGTACGGATTGGATATTATTACCGGCGACGAAAGTTTGCAGATATTGAAAGTTTTGTCGAGCACGACGAATTTCATATTCCCACCTCTATATTTATTCTAACACAAAAATCTGCGTTTTGTACGTTTTAGCGACAACTATACGGATATATTTATTTTTCAAAGGATTATATTGGGCTTTACGCCGTCGAGTTCGTCGTCTCTGTTTTTGGACGTTGCGAGAGACAGTATCACGTTTTTAGCGTAGAAGTTGTCAAGAGTCTCTATCTCGAAGGTAAGCATATCGTTTGCCGATATTCTCGCGTTCTTTTCCGTTATGAGAGAATCGCTCTCGTCGACGTGTTTTACAAGACGGACTCCTTCGGGGAGAATAACGTCGTTGATACGTCGGCTGTCTAAGAACGAATTCTTTTGAACAAACGCTATGAAAGTGGTTTTTTCTTCGAATCCGTCGGTATTGTCTTTTACGGTTTGCTTCAAAAGCGTGTCGTACAGTCCGTGAGACTTTACTATACGCAGTATTATTTTAACGGTTCCGCAGACTATTATAGCGGGTATAGCGTACATTATGTTCCCAGTGAGTTCGACGGCGAGCAAAACTGCCGTAAAGAAAGAGTGCGATACCGCCGTAAAGAATGCTACCATTGCGCCGACTATGAAGAGCGATGCGTGCACGTCGAGGGATGATCCTAAAAGAGATGAAAGTATGCCTCCGATCGTCGCGCCTACGGCGAGCATAGGTACGAAAATGCCGCCCGGAATTCCCGAACTCGTCGACAGCGTTGTAAATAGCAGTTTGACGACGAAGAGGATAACAAGCATTTTTATTGCGTAGTTTCCGTCTATGAGCGATTTTATGAGCGATATACCGCCGCCGCTTGCAGGCAGTAAGAAGAGACCTACGAAAAGCGCGAGAATAAACGGCGGTAAAAATCTGAGATCGACTCTTTTGAATTTCAGACGTTTGTAGCCCTTTTTGAATATAAGTATGAGTTTGCTAAACAGTATTCCGAACAATGCGACGGCTACTCCCGTTATTATAAGGAAAGGAATATCTATAAGAGATATGCTGAAATCGGTAACGGGTATGATTATTCGTTCTCCGAGTATGACGTTAGCTGTGACTACCGCTGTAAATACGGTCAGCATTGTATTGAATGCGATGACGGGGGAGAAGCGTCTGTGCCCTTCTTCGAGAACGATAGCAGTTCCCGATAGAGGAGCGTTGAACGCGACTGCAAGTCCTGCGCCTACGCCGCCGCTTATCATGTATTGACGGGTATACATCGGGAACATTTTCGATACCGCCATCGCCGTCGCCGCGCCTATAAGCATTGAGGGTCCTTCGCTTCCGAGCGAGAGCCCTGCGAGCGTTCCGACGACGCTTATGACGAACATCACGCTAAAGCCCTTGACGGCGTTCATTATAAAAGATCCTCTTAAGAGCCCGATCGCTTGGGGTACTCCGCTTCCGCGCGAGACGTTGCTCAGTCTTATCATCAGCGAAGATATAGTAAAAGCCAATGCGAGTATGCCGACGATAAGAAAAATATACCAGCGGTTCTCGCCGGCAAGGGCGAATAGGGCGTTAGAGTACTTACTTGCGTATTCGATGAAAAGAGTGTATAACGAAACCGCGATACCCGATGCAAAACCGGTGAATATCGCGTAAGGGATAGTATGGAATATCGAATTCTTTTTCGTTATAAGCAGTCTGTTGTTCACACTTTTCTCCGAATCGTTTTACGCCGCATAAACGGGAAATTCCGTTAAGATACGGTTATTTTTTGCGTTTCTTTAATGGCTATAGATCTATTAGATATATCGCTTTTATATCAGCGATATTATCCATTCTGCAAGAGCGACCGTCAATATCGACGACAGGGCTACTACAAGGAGTCCTCTTTTTTTGTACGCTAATATGAAGGCTACTATTGCTCCGAGTATTCCCGAATAGATGCTCGCCGTTGAGAAAAATATCTTAGGGAACACCATAGCCGCCATAACGCCGTAAGGCAGATATATGAGGAACGAACGAAAATATTTATTCTTTATTTTCCGCCTTATGAATACTATCGGTAACATACGGCATATATAGGTAATGCTCGCCATTATCGTTATAACTAGGAGAATACGCTCTGTGGTCATAGCTTTTCCTCCTTGTTTTTACCGTCGTCGCTTTCGGCTGTTATCTCGCTCGTTTTCGAGATGTTGGACGCTATTTCGTATGAAGAGAAGGAGACGTCGCTTGAGCTTTGCGAATATATTTCCGCGATATTTTTATTATCCGCAGAGCTTCCCAGCGTATCGGATCCGTCTTTTGCATCTTGTATCGGGAATAAAACGGTCGTGACGATCGCGGCGCCTACGCCGCCGATGAGTATGAGATAGAAACTGTTGTCTCTGAACGTCTTGAATATGTAGAGAAAAGAGCTAATCGCCGCAGATAGTATCACGGTGATTAGAATAGGTCTCGAACCTTTTGCTGGAGGAACTATTATTGCCATGAACATTGCATATATGGCTATGCCCATTGCAGAGAGCAGAGAATCGGGAATTATCTTGCCTGCTAACGCTCCTATACACGTGCCGCCGACCCAGCCCGAAAACGAGCCGAACATAAGACCGACAAGGTATTTGAAGTTGATTTGTTCTCGCTTATTTATTGCGACGGCAAAGACTTCGTCCGTTATTCCGAACGCGATTATGAATCGCTTTAGAGTGTTGGTTTTATCGGGCAGTTTCTGAGACAGCGAAAGAGAGAGAAGGATATATCTTGCGCTGATGATAGCCATCGTAACGGCTATTTCGAAAAGGGCGCTTCCGTTATAGAGCATATCCATTCCGACGAATTGTCCCGTTCCCGTAAAATTGGTGAGCGAAGTCAATATCGGAGCCCAGACAGGCGCGTCGTTGGCTATAGCTATTATGCCGAAGGTAAAAGAAACGGATAGATAGCCGAGAGCTATCGGCAATCCGTCGCGTAATCCTCTTAATAATGTCAGTTCTCTTTTATTGAGCATAACGACCTCTTTCGACACGATATAACGTTAAGATTATATTATTATAATATACATTGTAAAAGATAAGCAACTTTATCGTTCAATTATTTTATGGTAATTTAAGCTAATCGGCGTAATATTTGCATAATTTCTTGACAAAATCGCATATCGGGATTTATAGTATACTAAATATATGCGGCGGATACGGCGATGTTTATTGGTTTGTAAAAATAAAATAAAAACAAGCAGCGCTATCGCCGGACGTTAAAAAAGGAGCTTATATATGAAAAAAATACTCGTTATCAACGGACCTAATCTCGATATGCTCGGGAAAAGGGATAGAGCGCAGTACGGCTCGTTCACTCTTGGCGAATTGGAGGGATACGTCGCGGAGTTTTCAACTAAGCTCGGCGTCGAAGTATCGTTTTTTCAGAGCGCGTACGAGGGCGCTATCGTAGATAAATTGCATGAAAAGGGGTTCGATGCAGTAGCGTTAAACGCAGGAGCGTACACGCATTACAGTTACGCTATAAGAGACGCGATAGAGTGCGCCGAGGTTCCCGTCGTAGAGGTCCACATCAGCGATATTTCAAAGAGGGAAGAGTGGAGAAGAACGTCCGTTATCAAAGACGTCTGCGTAGCGTCGTTCGTTGGATTCGGCAAGGACAGCTATACGAAAGCTATAGAATATATAGTCGAGAAGCTGTAGAAAGAGGATCTTTAACTTTATTTATTATTTTGAAAAGCTAAGCGATTTTTCGTTTTTATAAATCAATATATCGATCAAACATAGTTTCTAGAGTTTAGGAATAAAGATTAAAATAAAAGAACTTCGGAGTTTATACCGAAGTTCTTTTATTTTATGAAAAAATCAATTTATCTAAAGTCGCAATTAAGCGGCAGCCTTTACTCCGCCCTTAGTGCCGAAGTAAACCATAGCGCCGGACTTCTTAATAACCCAGTCAGACTCCTTGTCTTCGTTCTTCTCGTTAGCGTACTCTTCGATCTTAGTCCAAAGCTTGTCAGCGGTCTTGCCGTCTTTGAAATAGATGATGGTGATGCTATCGCCTTTCGTATTGTTTTCGTCGTCTTTTGCTACTTTCGAGCCGCTAACGATAGCGGTGATGTCGCCGTTAGATGCGCCGATCGCAACCTGTACAACGCCGAGGGAAAAAGCGTCGGTTGCTTTTCCTGCAACGAATTCGTTTTTCTTTAACGAAGCGAGCGCCTTATCGGGATCGCTGTTCGGTCCGCAGGAAACGAGAAGCGCAAGGCTCATAACGATGAGCATAACGATTGCTAAAGATTTTGCCAATTTTTTCATTTTTCTTCCTCCAAGAAAGTTAGTATTGTAGTTATATTATACTATTCGTTTTATGAGATTGTCAATGCCGTAAACGCATAATTTGGAATAAAAATGTAAAAATTCAAACGATGTTTTGAAAATGAAATTACACGAATACGGTTTTTAATGTAATTAAACGGACAATGTCACTCTTATAGTTCTATATCAATATACTTTTCGGCGATTTTGAAATTATGATTAATTATAGATTTAACGTATGAAACAAGGTTTATCGTTATATATACTCACATAAATTCTTACAAGATTGCATAATTACACTAAAAACGTGTATCTAAATAATGAGACACGAAATTTGGATATAATCATCTCAAGGAATCGCGAGGAGTATTGCGTATAGATGGATAAGTTAAGAAGCGGATTCGGCGAAATGTTAAGAATCGCAATGAGAGAGAATAACGTGACGCAAGAAATGTTGGCAAAATATCTTTACACTACTCAGCAGACGGTGAGCAGGTGGTGCAAGGGAATATGCGAACCAGACCTCGTCACGCTCATGAGAATATGCTCGTATTTCGGAACGACGCCCGACGAAATGTTATCGTACTCGGAGACGGAAATGGAGAAGCTGAGAGAGGAATTGAATTACGACAAATAATAGGTTCTGTCAGTTTAACGCAGATTCTTTATAAAAATTTTTTATCAGCTTATTGACAAGGCATTTAGAGTGTTGTATAATCTTAACGTAAAGCGTTGAGCGAGGAAAGTAAATATCGGTTTCTTCAGCAGGGAATACGCGTCTTGGACTGGAAGCGCGTTTGGAGAATAGGTGTCGAAGTTCCCTCGTGAGCGCCGAGCTGAAATAACAGTAGGTTCGGACGGTCGTCCCCGTTACAGGATAAAGGCGTAGTTTGCGTCTCAAAAGCGCGTTTCGCATTGCGATACGAATATGGGTTGGTTTCACGGAAAGTTATACTCTTCGTCCCATTTGGGGAGAGGAGTATTTTTTTATACCGCGACGTTATCTTGAAATTTACAGTCAAAGGAGAGTTTGTTACTATGATCATTGTACTTAAGAACGGAATCACGAAAAAGCAGGCGGAAGATTTTAAGAATCATCTCGAAGAGTCGAGGAACGTAAAAGTTTGTCCTATAGCGGGAACGCTCTCGACGGTATACGGACTGGTCGGCGATACTTATAAGATAGATATCGATTCGCTGAGACAGGACGATATAGTCGAAAAGGTAATGAGAGTTCAGGAACCGTATAAAAAGGCGAACAGAAAGTTTCATCCCGACAATACCGTAATAGACGTCGGCGGCGTTAAGATAGGCGATAAAAAAATAGTCGTTATGGCAGGACCGTGTTCTATCGAGAACTACGAATATCTCGACGCTCTCGGCAGTACTCTTAAGGGCTACGGAGCTTCGATAATGAGGGGCGGCGCGTTCAAGCCTAGAACGTCTCCGTATTCTTTCCAGGGTCTCGGAGAAGAGGGACTTGAGATGCTCGATTACGCCCGTAAAAAATACGGTATGCCCGTGATAAGCGAGATCACCAATATCGAATATCTCGATGAGTTCATGGAGAAGATAGATATAATACAGGTCGGCGCGAGAAATATGCAGAATTTCGAACTGCTTAAGGCGCTGGGAAAAGTTGACAAACCGATTTTGTTAAAACGCGGATTTGCTAATACCATAGAAGAGTTTTTGATGAGCGCCGAGTATATCATGAGCGGCGGAAACGATAAAGTAATGCTATGCGAGAGGGGAATAAGGACGATGGAGACGTATACAAGGAATACGCTCGATCTTAGCGCTATTCCGGTATTGAAGCAGCTTTCGCATTTGCCCGTAATAGTCGACCCGTCGCATGCTACGGGAGTCGCGTCGCTTGTCGAGCCAATGAGTAAGGCGGCGATAGCGGCAGGCGCCGACGGACTGATCATAGAGGTCCATCCCGAACCTAAGAAGGCGCTTTGCGACGGTTCGCAGTCGATCCTTCCCGACGATTTTAAGGAGCTTATGCTAAGACTGAGACGCGTCGCAGAGGCTGTCGACAGGGAGATATGATGAAATGAGCAGAGTTATCGGCGTAACTACCAAGACGGGAAAATACGATATAATAATAGAAAAAGACGCCATAGAAAGATTGAAGGATATAAGAGCGGACAAATTCGTGTTCGTGACGGATAGCAACGTCGCCAAGCTGTGGCTTTCGAGTATTCGCGATAGGTGCAACGATATGGGTATAGCGGCGCAATTTATTTTAGTGAACGCGGGCGAGGAGAATAAGAATATAGATACCGTTCTTTATATGTACTCGGAGTTTAACAGGATAGGCGTTACTAAGAGCGACGTTATAGTCGCGTTCGGCGGCGGAGTAGTAGGAGACATGACGGCGTTTGCGGGAGCGACGTATCTCAGAGGCGTTAGAGTCGTACAGATGCCGACGACGCTTCTTGCAATGGTCGATTCGTCCGTCGGAGGAAAGTCGGGATTCGATACAAAGTACGGAAAGAACCTAATAGGCGTCATAACTCAACCCGAGGCGGTGCTCATAGATACTTCTTATCTAACTACGCTTCCGAAGAGAGAGACGGATTCGGGTATGGCGGAAGTAATAAAATGCGGTTTTATAAAGGACGGTTCGATACTCGAAGATATCATTTCGGACGGATATAACGTCGAGGACGTCATTGAAAAGACGCTCGGAGTAAAGGCGGGCGTCGTCGAGGAGGACGAATTCGAAAGCGGAAAAAGAATGATACTCAATTTCGGACACACCGTCGCGCACGCCATAGAAGCTCTTTCGGGATATACGAAGTATCTGCACGGAGAGGCGGTCGCCGTCGGAATGAAATACGCCGTCAAAATGTCGGAAAATATTCTATCGCTCGATAAAAAATGTTTTGACGTTTTGGAAAGAGCGCTGAGAAAATTTTCGCTCGATATTAGCGTGGACTTCACCGTGGACGATATGTTAGAATATATAGCGAGGGATAAGAAGCGTAGAGGAGACGGCATCAATTTCGTACTTATCGAGGATATAGGAAAGCCTGTCGTTAGAAAGATGAGCTTTGACGACGTGAAAATAGCGTTAAAGAACGTTGAAGAATTTTGCTGAAATAATTCACTTCTTAGAAGAATAATAATCGGTATTCGCCGATTTGACGGCTTTAATTACAGTTTATAGCAGACGAGCTAAAAGGAGGATATAATGTCCATAGTTATCGACGGAAATATTAAAATGACGGTATGGGGAGAGTCTCACGGCCCTGAGATCGGCGGCGTTATCGACGGTTTTCCCGCCGGCGTAAAATACGACGAAGAGTTTGCGCTTTGCGAAATGGCGAGAAGAGCGCCTTCGTCTTCGGCGTTCTCTACAAAGAGAAAGGAAAAAGATATTCCCGTCGTCGTTTCGGGAATAAAGGATAACGTTACCGAAGGCAGTCCTATCGCGTTTAGGATACTTAACGAGGACAGACGCTCAAAGGATTACGGAAATATCGAATACACGGTAAGACCGTCTCATGCCGATTACACTGCTTACGAGAGGTTTTCGGGGCATAACGACGTTCGCGGCGGCGGACATTTTTCGGGAAGACTTACTGCTCCTATGGTGTTCGCCGGCGCTTTGGCTAAGATGTATCTTCATTCGTTCGGTGTGAAAATAGCGGCGCATATACGCAATATCGGCGATATATCCGACGATTCATTCGTTGATCACGCAAATGCCGACGTGATAGAAAGAATAGAGAATAAGACGTTTCCTTCGATAAAGAAAGGCAATGCCGAGAGGATAGAAAAACTCATCGGTGACGTAGCTAAGGACGGAGATTCTATAGGCGCGATCGTTGAGTGCGGAATATTCGGCGTTAAAGCGGGTATAGGCGGATATATGGCGAGAAGCGTCGAATCGCGTATCGCTTCGGCAATGTACGCTATTCCTGCGCTTAAGGGGATAGAGTTCGGCAAAGGTTTTTCCTACGCTCTCGGACGCGGAAGCGAAATGAACGACTGTTTTAAGATAGAGGGCGGAAAAGTCATCACGTCGTCGAATAACAACGGCGGCGTTCTCGGAGGTATCACTAGCGGTATGCCGATAGTTTTTTCGGCAGCGATGAAGCCTACCCCTTCGATATATAAGCCGCAAATGAGCGTAGATATCAGTTCTATGACGGAAAAGGAGCTTATTATCAACGGAAGACACGATCCCTGCGTTGCGATACGAGCGATACCGGTTATCGAAGCCGTCGCCGCGCTCACGGTATGCGATATGTATCTGGAGGCTTACGGATATAATGGAACTAAGTGAAATAAGAAAGGAAATAGACGGTATAGATTCGTCGCTCGTTAAACTCGTGACCGAGAGATTGAAACGCTCGTTAGACGTTGCGAAGGTAAAGTGCGAGGGAACGATCAATCCGACTGTTTACGTTAAAGAGAGAGAGGACGAAATACTCGAAAGACTTACCGCAGGACTCGCCGAGAGCGAGGCGAAAGCCGTCGTCGAAGTATATAAGAAGCTACTTGTCAATTCAAGGGCGCTTCAGTACGTTTACGCAGTCGATAATGAGAAGGTTGCTCTTGACGAAGACGAATTGATATCGGAGCCTGGGAGCAATGCTTTTACGACGCTCGTATGTCAGGGTATCGAAGGCGCGTATTCGTCGATAGCCGCAAGAGAATTTATTAAAAAAGGCGGAGAGAGATATATAAAGTTCGTTAAAAATTTCGAAGACGTGTTCAAAGCTATAGACGACGACACGCTTGGCGTTCTTCCTTTGGAGAACAGTACTGCGGGAAGCGTCGGAGAAGTATACGATCTCTTCCTCAAGTATGGGCTCTATATCGTAAAAAGCTACGACCTTAGCATAAGACACTGTTTGCTGGCGAATAAGGACGCGACGCTAGATAGCATAAAGAGCGTTACGGCGCATCCGCAGGCGCTTATGCAGTGCTCGTCGTTTATCGTGGAGAGAGAACTAAATATGGTGAACGCGGTCAATAACGCCGTAGCGAGCAAAGAAGTCAGCGAGAGCGGACGCGTCGATATAGCCGCTATATCGGCAAAAGAGAACGCTAAGCTGTACTCTCTTAAAGTGCTATCAGAGGATATCAATAATTCCCTTATGAATACAACGAGGTTCGTTCTCGTATCGAATAAATTAATAGTTCCGAAATCGGGCGGAAAGGTGAGTCTGGTATTTTCGCTTGAGAACAGTTCAGGTACTTTGGCGAACGTTCTCAATATCTTTTCGGCGTATTCTCTTTCGATGTCGAAGATAGAGTCGAGACCGCTGGAGAGCGAAAAATGGGCGTATAGGTTCTACGTCGACATAGAAGGGAATATTCGAGACAGAAAAGTAAGAGCTATGCTGTATCAACTGAAGAAGGAGCTTCCGTTCGTAAGATTGCTCGGGTCGTACGACGCCGTCGAATGAATTTTAATACGGGGAATTTTTTATTTGGATCGGCTCATAATAGCGAGCCGCTGCATAGCGCGAAAATAGTATAATATCCGTAATGTACGTATATGTACGCTATATTTTGAATAATACTTTGGAGATAAGATGATATGGAAAGAGTGATGAAAGGCGTTAAAAGGCTTTTGGGCGAGGTGGATATAGCAGGCGATAAGTCTGTTTCTCATAGAGCTATCATGACCAACGCGATAGCGGACGGCGACGCTAAGATCACTAATTTTCTATCGGGAGAGGACTGTATATCTACTCTCAATATATTTAGATCTCTCGGCGTCGACATTAGCGTTTTTGGAAAAGAAGTGATAGTTCGAGGACGCGGTATGCGAGGACTGAGAGCGTTTAACGGCGTCTTGAACGCAGGCAATTCGGGAACGACTACAAGACTGTTGAGCGGAATACTTGCTCCGCAAAGTTTTGAAAGCGCGATCGACGGCGACGATTCTCTAAGACTTCGTCCTATGAAGAGAGTGATCGAGCCTCTTTCTCTTATGGGAGCGAGGATCGAAGCGAGCGGCGGAAATTTTCTGCCTCTTAAGATATACGGAAGAAGACTTCACGGTATAGAATACGATATGCCTATGGCTTCCGCGCAGGTAAAGTCGGCTATAATATACGCTTCTCTTTACGCCGATAGCGAAAGCGTGATAGCAGAAAAGGTGAAATCACGCGATCATACCGAGATAATGCTCAAAAGTATGGGGGCGGATATCGAAGAGAAGGACAACGTGATAACCGTACGTCCTATAGAGAAACTTGTTGCGCGCGACGTGCGGGTCCCGGGCGATATTTCATCGGCAGCGTACTTTTTAGTCGCCGGAGCTATTGCTCCGAATTCCGAAATAACGGTCAAGAACGTGGGGCTCAATCCGACGCGAGCGGGTATAATATCTGTCATGCGTAGAATGGGCGCCGATATATCCGTCGAAGAATATGCGTCTGGCGGCGAAAGAGCCGGCGATATTACGGTAAGGTCGTCGGAACTTTCAGGTACTGTCATATGCGGCGACGAGATACCTACGCTCATAGACGAGTTGCCTATAATAGCGGTGCTCGCATGTATGGCTAAAGGAGTTACCGTCGTGAAAGACGCCGCGGAGCTCAAGGTCAAGGAGACTGATAGGATAGATACCGTCTATCGCATGATAACGGCGCTTGGCGGTAAGATCGAAAAGACCGACGACGGATTCATAATAGAGGGAACAGGCGAATTGTCGGGAGCAAGGGTCGAATCGTTCAAAGATCACAGGATAGCGATGTCTGCGGCTGTGGCGAGTCTCGTCGCGAGTGGAGAGACGGTAATAGCCGACGCCGAATGCGTTGACATATCTTTCCCCGAGTTTTATAATATTCTCGGAGGACTTCACGAATGATATATAAGGATACCGACCTTAAAAAAATACCGAATAAGAATAAGAAATCAAAGCGTTTCGGCGTTATAGGCAATCCCATAGCGCACTCCATGTCGAGCGCGTTACATAAAGAATTTTTCAGTTTGACAGGCGTTACCGACGCCGAATATTTGACCGTTCAGGTAGAAGACCTTAAAGATAGCGTTGATTTATTAAAGGAAAAGTTCGACGGTTTTAACGTTACCGTGCCTTATAAAGTGGAAATAATGAAGTATCTCGACGTCATCGACGGAAGCGCTAAAAAGATAGGAGCAGTCAACACCGTAGTCGTTAAAGACGGTAAAGCTACGGGATACAATACGGACGTCGACGGATTCTCTGCGACGCTTGAGATGGACGGCATAGACGTAAAGGATAGAGATTGCCTTATTATAGGTTACGGCGGAGCGAGTAAAGCTGTCGCGTGCGCTCTGAGCGCAAGAGGCGCGAATATTTTTGTTACGGGAAGAGACGAAGATAAGATAGATTCTTTTATCGCGGAACTCGATGCGGCGGGCATATGCGCTACAAAAGACGTTGCAGTCAAAAAAGGCTATCACGCGGTCATCAACGCGACTCCCGTCGGAATGTCTCCTAAGACGGACGCTACGCCGGTAGATGCCGACAAAATATCGGATATTGAATACTATTTCGATTTGATATATAATCCGAGACGTACTAAACTCATGAGACAGCTTGACGAGAAAGGCATCAAGACGCGAGACGGTCTTTTGATGCTCGTGATACAAGGAGCAGTCGCTGAAAAGCATTTTCTTAAAAATAATATAAACGTGAGAAATATCGTTGAAACGCATTTGCGTATCGCAGGAAAAATGCTCAAAGAAAAACTTGAAAAAGCAGGCAAAAAAGATATTATCTTCATAGGTTTTATGGGATCGGGAAAGACGACTATAGCTATGGATATAGGAAGGTATCTCGATATGCAGGTTGTAGATCTCGATGCGGTGATAGCCAATAAATACGGTAGCATAAGCGGTATATTTGATAAAAACGGCGAAGAATATTTCAGAAATATCGAGCATAAGACTCTAAAAGAGTGCGTCGGTAAAGGCATTATTATTTCAACGGGCGGCGGTATAGTCGAGAATAGCGAAAACAAGGATATGCTCACAAGTCCGGACGCGTTCGTGATATACTTAAATTGCGATTTTGAGATAATCAGGAAAAGAGTCAAAGGAAGCGACAGACCGCTTTTCAGAGACGAAGACAAGGCTTATGAGCTTTATAAGAAACGCGACGAAAAGTATCGCGAAGTCGCCGATCACGTAGTCGATTCCGATTTCGGCGAGGAAGAGACGGTAAAGGCGATATTCGGATATTGAGTTTTATCAAAGTTTGTTATAATCTATGCCGGCATTGTTATTTGGGAGCTGTCGAGGTTAAATCTTCATATTATTATTTAATGAAAATAAAGTAGATATAGATTATGTATATCAAAAGAGACGTCTATTAACGGCGTCTCTTTTGACAAGTAATTTATTAAATTTGTAATTATGCTTTGAACGTTTCTTCATACGTTACTTTAACTATTTAACTTTTTATTTCGATATTTCTTTTTTTATATCCCGCCCTTGAGCTAAGAGTTTCTCAAGTCCGTCAAAGTCGTTTTGTTTAAGAGCTTCTTGATATTTTTTCAGTTCTTCGATATATAATGTCAGTTCTTTAAGAAGATTATCCTTATTGAGTGAGAATAGTTCGATCCAAAGTTTCGGGTCGAGATACGCTACTCGCGTAAGGTCTTCAAAACTTCCGCCCGAAAATCCTCTGTGTTCTCTCGACGACGGACTTTTCACGTACGCGTTCGACGTAACGTGGCAGAGTTGCGAGGTGTACGAGATTATTCTGTCGTGATGTTCAGACGTAGTGTACACTATTTTTGAAAATCCAAGAGAGGCATTCAGGTTTTCGACCGTCTTTAGGACGTCCTCGCTAACGTCGTTGTCGTTCATTATTATGAGGGAACGGTTGTCGAATAGGCTTGAAAGAGCATTGTCGTATCCCGAGACTTCGCGTCCTGCCATTGGATGCGTGCCTACGTAATTGACGCCGTATTTCTTAGCGAGCTCTCCTACGGCATTTTTGATCGCTGTCTTGACGCCGACCACGTCGGTAAGGATAGCGTCTTTTTTCATATGTTTAAGATTCTCTTTTATGAACGATACGGTAGCGTTCGGCGGCAGCGCGACTATGACGTAGTCCATGTCGCAAAGCTCCGATTTGTCGATCGCTTTTAATATCGCTTTGTCATGAACGGCTTTGTTTATAGTTTCTTCGTTTCTCGTCAGGGCGTATACGCTATGCCTCGTACGCGTCGATATCGCTTTTGCGTAAGAGCCGCCTAAGAGCCCGAGTCCTATGATAGCTATATTCATCTGATTGTTCCTTTTTATTATATTGTATTATTTATCACGCGTCCAACTCTATACTTGCAATAGATAATAGTGTTAATTGCGCTGTTAAACGGCGCAAATTCACGATAAGTCTACTGCAAGTATAGAGCTTGAACGGATTTTACAACGGCATTGGTGATATGATCGCCGATATGCTTTATAGTTTTTTACCTTCGAATTCAACTCTCCGCTTGACGTCTTTCATCAACTCGTCGAATTCCGAAGGCGTGAGCGACTGGGCTCCGTCGCAGAGCGCCATCGGAGGATTGTTATGCACCTCTACGATAACTCCGTCCGCGCCTATGCTTATAGCGCTCTTAACGAGCGGAGACACAAGATAGGATTTTCCGGTCGCGTGCGACGGGTCTATGATTATCGGTAGGTGCGTGAGCCTCTTGAGCATCGCTACGGCGGATATATCCAAAGTATTTCTTGTGTAGTTCTCGAACGTTCTTATTCCTCTTTCGCACAGGATTATATTTTCGTTACCTCCGGACGCGATGTATTCCGCGCTCATAAGGAGCTCTTCCATAGTGCTCGAGAGTCCGCGCTTTAATAAAATAGGTTTTTTAGAGTGACCGAGTTCGCTTAGAAGGTCGAAGTTCTGCATATTTCTTGCGCCGACCTGAATGATGTCGACGTCGGCGAAGTCGTCGAGAACGGACGCGGACATTATTTCCGTCACTATCGGGAGTCCCGTTATCTTCTTTGCTTCAAGTAGCAGACGGATGCCTTCGCTCTTTAGTCCTTGGAACGCGTATGGCGAGGTTCTCGGCTTGTAAGCTCCGCCGCGAAGACAGGTAGCGCCGCTCGCTTTAACGCTCTTTGCGATCTCTATTATCTGCTCTTCCGATTCGACGGAACAGGGACCTGCCATTACCGAGAAGAAACCTTCGCCGATAAAGCCGTTGCCGACGGCGATATGAGTGTCGTTCGGGTGAAATTTTCTATTGACGGTCTTGAACGGTTCGCTGACGCGTCTGATATCTTCGACGCCTTCTTGCGTCATGAGCTGACCGACGTTGATCTTAGTCGTATCGCCGATCACTCCGATGATGTGTTTAGACGCGCCGACGCTCATATGCGTGTTTAGTCCTGCGTCTTTTATCTTGCCGAGAATGTTATCGACGGCATTTGCGGATACGCCTTCTTTTAATATGATTATCATAATGAATATCTCCTTTTATTAATATAAAAAGACAGCAAACCTTCATAGTTTGCTGTCCCCGGTTTCGTTTTGATATTTGAAACTCCTCTTAACTTCTAAAGACAGCAAAAACTCTTCGGATAATAATAGCCGAAGTAAAAATAGCCGTAATAGAAGTTGTCGGAAAGGATATTGTACATCATAATCTCCTTGTCTCAAACTTATTGTTTATATTTTATCAGTATTCGGGGTGAATGTCAATAGCGTTACAAAAATTTTTTTCATTTCAAAATAATTAGTTATGGCTATATATAAATATATCCTTTTGATATAGCTCTAAGCGGCGATACGTTAAAAATATCAATAATTTCGTATTGGGTATTGACAGAGTTAACGATCAGTGGTATAATATTACAAAAAATAGCTTTATATGCGATTACAAGGAGCAAAAACGTGAAATATTCGACCGCATTGAATTTGCTAAACGTGAATTTTGTTCTCGTCCTTAGGGGCGTGGACATATTTTCGATGAGCTAAAAGCGGTAAGGTAGATTTATAAATTTTGCGCTGATTGATTCGACCTTACTGAGTAGGGTCGATTTTTTATATTAGTCGACGGCGAAGCGGCGTGAAAGACGGGTTTAGAAATGGATATAATGATATATTTAATTCATCACGCGTTTTGAATGAACTGCTTTTAGACGTATGAAGCTATTGTCACCGTAATGCGAAGTAAGTTTTAGAGTATTGTCAAGCGCTCGTTATAGAGCTGTGACGCAAGTTATAAAACTAAAAATACGATATACATATAGAATACTTTTAAGGAGACTCTTATGAAGAAGAGCGGAGCTGAGATAATAGTAAGATCGCTAATAGCCCACGGAACGGACGTTGTATTCGGTTATCCGGGCGGACAGGTGATAGACATATACGACGAGCTGTACAAGGCGAGAAAGGATATAAGACACGTAACTACGTCTCACGAAGAGGGCGCGTGTCACGCCGCGGACGGATACGCGAGAGCGACGGGAAAGGTCGGCGTCGTCATCGCCACGTCGGGGCCCGGAGCTACTAATCTCGTGACGGGTATTGCGACGGCTTTTCTCGATTCCGCTCCGCTTATCTCGATAACGGGCAACGTCGCGACTTCGCTTATGGGCAAAGACTCGTTTCAAGAGGTCGATATTGCGGGTATCACTATGCCGATAACGAAATACAATTATATAGTTAAAGACGTCAAAGATCTTGAAAAGGTACTAAACGACGCTTTTGAAATAGCTTCGAGCGGACGCCCCGGTCCTGTTCTTATAGACGTGCCTAAGGACGTACAGACTGCAAAGACGGAGTATTTTGGAAAATACAAGGCGGTAAAACGCGATTACAGACGCGACAGGACGGAGTTTTCGATAGCGAAAGAATTAATTTCAGAGTCAAAAAGACCGTGTATATACGCAGGCGGCGGCGTTATATCGTCTAACGCGGCGACGGAGCTTCTTGCCTTCGCGGAAAAGATAGACGCTCCCGTCATTACCAGTATGATGGGGCTCGGCGCTATAGATTCGAGGAACGGTAGATTCCTCGGAATGGCAGGTATGCACGGAACGTACGCGTCGAACAAAGTTCTTCGCGAGAGCGATCTGCTCATTGCCGTGGGAACGCGTTTTTCAGACAGGGCTACGGGCGACAAATCCGACTATTCCAACAAAAAGAAGATAATACACGTAGATATCGATCCTGCCGAGATCGGCAAGAACATAGACGCCGACTATTATATTATCGGAGATATAGGATGTATATTAAGGGATATGACGGGCGAGATCCAGGGGAAAGACAATAAAGAGTGGAATGATAATATAAGAAAGTACGTCCGAGATAGACGTAACGATATGTCTATGGAGGGGAAACTCACTCCCGAAATGATACTGAAAGCTCTTCGTCAAAACATGTCGGACAGCGAGATAATAACCACTGACGTCGGACAGCACCAAATGTGGACGACGATGTATTTCGGAGTGCGTTATCCGCGTACTTTCATAACTTCGGGCGGACTGGGAACTATGGGGTTCGGGCTCGGCGCGGCGATAGGCGCGTCGATAGGTACGGGCGAGAGGAGCGTTCTCATAACGAGCGACGGCAGTTTTCATATGAATATGAACGAGATCGCGACCGTCGCGAGCGAAAATATCCCCGTAGTTATAGTCGTGTTCAACAACAATACTCTCGGCATGGTAAGACAGTGGCAAAAGCTGTTTTACGATAAGAGATACTCTAATACCGAACTGAGAAGAAAGACCGATTACGTCGCGCTCGCAAAGGCGATGGGTATAGAGGGATATAGGGCGAACGACGCTATAACGCTCGAAGAGTGCATGAACGCCGCGTTTAGTACGAAAAAACCGGTACTTATCGAGTGCGTTATCGACGAAGATGAGCTCGTGCTTCCCATGATACCGCCGAGAAAGAATCTCGATAGCGTTCTGACTCGCCATAAGTGAAGAAAAAATCGAAAAAACGTTTCGGAATGATATATATTTTCATTATAATATGTTATAATATATAAAAATACTTTCGGGAAAGTTCGATATAGCTAACTTTACGTTATCGGCTTTTCAGCGAAAATCGTCGTTTCGGTTTTGACAAAAACACTGAAAAGTCGACTTTTCAGCTTATAAAAACAGTTCGATACTACGGTTTTCATTTGATCGGATCTGATGAGCAATATATAGATTTCGATATACATATTCGGAGGTTTTATGGAGATATTGGATACGACGCTCCGCGACGGAGCGCAATGCGAGGGAATATCTTTTTCGTTAAGCGATAAGATGAAGATAGTCAAGGCTCTCGATAATTTCGGCGTCGATCTCATCGAGGCGGGAAATCCTTTCTCCAATCCCAAAGACGCGGAGTTTTTCAAAGAGGCTAAGAAATTGAGGCTATTAAGAGCGCGTCTCGTCGCCTTCGGCAGTACGAGAAGAAAGGGCGTTATGGCGGAGGACGACGAAGGGCTCAAGGCTCTTATCGGCGCCGATACTCCCTGCGTTGCGATATTCGGCAAGTGCTCGAAGATGCACGTTCAAGAGATACTCAAGGTTTCGCTCGATGAGAATATCGAAATGGTCGGCGACACGGTAAGATTCGTAAAGTCTTTCGGGAAAGAGGTCATATTCGACGCGGAGCACTTTTACGACGGCTATAAGGACAGTCCCGAGTACGCGCTCAAAGTAGTCGAGAAGGCGATCCTCAGCGGCGCCGATACGGTGTGTCTTTGCGATACGAACGGCGGCACTATGCCCGACGAGATATACGCTATCACGAAGGATGTAGTCGGGAGATTTGGGGGCGTAAGGATAGGAACGCATTTCCATAACGATACGGGTTGCGCCGTTGCTAACGCATGTATCGCGGTTAAAGCGGGCGCCGAGCATATTCAGGGAACCGTCAACGGGATAGGCGAGAGGTGCGGAAACACCGACCTTATCAGCGTTATAGCCAATCTCAATTTGAAGCTGGGCATAGATACTTCGTCTAAGATAGAGTCTTTGACGTCGCTCTCGAGAGCCGTCGGAGAGATAAGCAACGTCGCTATTGACAAAAGGAAACCTTACGTCGGTTCTTCCGCGTTCGCTCATAAAGGCGGTATGCACATCGACGGCGTTAATAAACTTTCGGAGTCGTTCGAGCACGTTCGTCCCGAGAGCGTCGGCAACAGGCGGAGATTTTTGCTATCGGAAGTCAGCGGCAAGAACGCTCTGTTATTAAAACTTAAGAATATTTCCAACGACGTGGAAAAGGACGACCCTATACTCGGCGAAATACTTGCGAAGCTAAAGGAACTCGAAGCGTACGGTTATCAGTTCGAAGGCGCCGACGCAAGTTTCGAGCTTTTGGTCAAGAGGATGATGGGGGAGTTCAAGGAGCATTTCAAGCTCGTCATGTACAAGACGAACGAGGAGTGTCCCGCTCCCGAGGGCGAAAGGAATTCCTTCGCGTTCGTCAAGATATCGGTAGGCGACGTATGCGAGGTGAGCGCGGCGCAGGGCAACGGTCCCGTCAACGCTCTCGATACGGCGTTGAGGAAGGCGCTCAAGGTATTCTATCCGTCGCTTGAGAAGGTGGAGCTCGTCGACTATAAGGTCAGAGTTCTCGACACGGGCAGCGCCACAGGCTCGAAAGTCAGAGTACTCATCGAGAGCGGAACGGACGGAAAGAGATGGACAACGGTCGGTGTATCTACCGATATTATAGAAGCAAGCTGGTCAGCGCTTGTGGATTCGATAGAATATTATTTAAGTAAGGAGAATATATAGTATGGGAATGACTATGACTCAAAAAATTCTTGCTTACCATTCGGGGAACAAGACCCTGAAAGCAGGAGATATGATTATGGCGGATCTCGATATGGTGCTCGGCAACGACATAACGTCGCCGGTAGCTATCAATGAGTTCAAGAAAGCCGGTTGCGATTGCGTTTTCAGCGACGAAAAGATTTCGCTCGTACTCGATCACTTCACGCCGAATAAGGACATCAAAGCGGCGGAGCAGTGCAAAGCCGTGAGAGAGTTCGCGAAAGAGAAGAATATTAAGAATTTCTACGACGTCGGAGAGGTCGGCATCGAGCACGCGCTTTTGCCCGAGAAAGGATTGGTCGTTTGCGGCGATACGGTAATAGGCGCCGACAGCCATACTTGTACGTACGGCGCTCTCGGAGCGTTCTCGACGGGAGTAGGTTCTACCGATATGGCGGCAGGTATGAGTTACGGTAAGGCTTGGTTCAAGACTCCGTCCGCGATAAAGTTCGACCTTCGCGGGAAACTCGGCAAAAACGTCAGCGGAAAGGACGTTATTCTACATATCATAGGTATGATAGGCGTCGACGGCGCGCTCTATAAGTCTATGGAGTTTAGCGGCGAAGGCGTCAAGCATCTCAGTATGGACGACAGATTCTGTATCTGCAATATGGCTATCGAAGCGGGAGCTAAGAACGGCATATTCCCCGTTGACGAAAAGACTCTCGAGTACGTCAAAGAGCATAGCGCTAAAGAGCCGAGAATATTCGCCGCGGACGATGACGCAGAATACGACGCGGTATACGAGATAGATCTTTCTAAAATAAAGTCAACGGTGGCTTTCCCGCACCTTCCCGAGAATACGAGAGTAGTCGAGGAGCTGTCCGAAAAGGTATATATAGATCAGGTCGTTATCGGTTCGTGTACTAACGGCAGGATCTCCGATATGGAGAAAGCGTATGAGATACTCAAGGGCAGGAAGGTCAAAAAGGGCGTTAGATGTATCATCATTCCCGCAACTCAGAGGATATATCTCGAGTCTATAGAGAGAGGTTATCTCAAGGCGTTCGTAGAGGCGGGTGCTATCGTATCCGCGCCTACTTGCGGACCGTGTCTCGGCGGACATATGGGAATACTGGCAAAGGGCGAGAGATGCGTTTCTACGACTAACCGAAATTTCGTTGGACGTATGGGTCACGTCGAGAGCGAAGTCTATCTCGCAAGCCCCGAGGTTGCGGCGGCTTCGGCAGTAGCAGGTTATATCGCTACGCCCGATACTATGGAGGAATGATATATGAAGATAAAGGCTGATGTTATAAAGTACGGAAATAACGTCGATACCGACGTCATTATACCCGCAAGGTATCTTAACACTTCCAACGCGGAGGAGCTTGCCGCGCACTGTATGGAGGATATTGATAAGACTTTCGTCAAGAGGGTTAAAAAGGGCGACGTTATAGTTGCAGGCGACAACTTCGGCTGCGGTTCGTCGAGGGAACACGCTCCGCTCGCGATAAAGACGAGCGGCATTGCCTGCGTTGTCGCTAAGAGTTTTGCAAGGATATTCTATAGGAACGCTATCAATATCGGACTTCCCATCATAGAGTGCGACGCGGATATAGACGAAGGCGACGTTATCGAGATAGATTTCGCAGACGGCATACTCGTCAATACGACTAAGGGCAAGGAGTACTCATTCCCGCCGTTCCCGCCGTTTTTGCAGAATATAATAGAAAAGGGCGGACTCATGAGATCGCTTGGAGGTAATAGATAATGAGATACAATATAGCTGTAATAGAGGGCGACGGAATAGGTCCGGAGATAGTAGGCTCTGCTATAGAGGTAATGAAAAAGGTCGGCGAGAGATTCGGTCACGAGTTCGTTTTCAATAAATATCTTGCCGGCGGTAACGCGATAGACAAGACGGGCGAGCCTCTTCCTAAGGAGACCGTCGAGGGCTGTCTTAACAGCGATAGCGTACTGCTCGGCGCGGTCGGCGGTCCGAAATGGGATAAGCTCCCCGGCAACGTAAGACCCGAGAAGGCTCTTCTCGGCATAAGGAAGGCGCTCGGACTCTATACCAATATCAGACCTGCGAAGCTCTACGACTGTCTTAAAGATTCCTGCCCGTTGAGAAGCGATATCGCGACTGGCGGAGTAGATCTTGTCATTATGAGAGAGCTTATCGGCGGCTGTTATTTCGGAGAGAGGGGCAGAAAGGACGACGGTAATACCGCGTACGACACCGAACAGTATAGCAGATACGAGGTGGAGAGGATAGCGAGACAGGCGTTCGAGCTCGCAAGAAAGCGTTCCAAGAGAGTTATCAGCATTGACAAAGCCAACGTTCTCGAGAGTTCGCGGCTTTGGAGAGAGACGGTCCACGAGATAGCTAAAGAATATCCCGACGTTACCGTTACCGATATGCTCGTGGATAATGCGGCTATGCAGCTAATCAAGAATCCGTCTCAGTTCGACGTGATAGTTACCAACAATATTTTCGGCGATATCCTTTCGGACGAAGCGTCTCAGCTCACAGGTTCGATAGGACTGCTATCTTCCGCGTCGTTAGGCGATGGAACGAGAGGAATGTACGAGCCTATCCACGGTTCTGCCCCCGATATTGCAGGTCAGGATATAGCCAATCCGCTCGCGACGATACTTTCCGCCGCTCTTATGCTCAGACTTTCGTTCGATCTTGACGAAGAGGCTAACGCTATCGAGAGAGCCGTCGAGAGAGTTCTTGACAAGGGCTACAGGACGGGCGACATAGCTAAGAAGGGAGAGAAGGCTTTGAAGTGTAGCGAAATGACTAAGGTCGTTATAGAGAACCTTTGATTTCCTGCGGTTCATAGCGACTGCTGTTGGATGATCGCGAATATATTAGAGCGAAACGGTATGATCGAGTCAGGTCATATCGTTTCGTTTTTTTATTCGATAATGCTATTCTATATATTATTGAATCAGACTTTTAATAAATATATGATTTTAATATCCATAATCTATAAAATTAGTTAGGATTTAATGAATACGTTAAAGACGCGTATTATATTATTTATATCATATTGATTTAATAATTATATAGTTTTTACTAGAGGATAAAAGATTTGATTGCGACGGCTACCGTTCTCGGCTTTGCCAAAAATATGAAATAGAAGATAAATACATCTCTTACAACAAGAGATGTATTTTCATATAATCTATACAGTAACATATTAAATATTTTATGTAAGAAAGTCAATAGTTTTTGCAGTTTTTGTAGCAATTATACGCAGAAGCGTAAATTTTATATTCCAATATACCCAAAATTATTCAGATTGTACATCTCTTGTTGTAGGAGATGTACTCATAGTTACGGTAAAAATGGCAATTTCAAAGGTAAATTTTGGTTTACCTTCATTTAGTTTCTTCAAAAGTTATAGGGAAGGAACTACGCATACGAAAGTTAAGAAGAAAAAGGAGCGCAGTAAAACTATGAATAATAGGGTAAGGAGTAGGGTCAACAGCTTGATAGTTGTTATGACGGTAATTGTATTCGCGTTGTCGCTCATTGCGACGGCGTTCTTTGCTTTTCCTGAGGGCGTGTCGGCTCTTGCCGATCCGAGCTCGGCGACACAGATAGGCGGTGGCGCGGAACTTTACGATAGAGATAGAAAAAACTTTAATATTAACGTTGTGAGCGATCTCGTAGAGAAATTATTCGGGGATAATGACCCTGTAGAGTATGTAAAGACAAACGGAGCCGGCGACTGGGAGACGTACGGAAAGAAGTCTCCTTCGGCGCTTGCAGGCGAGCAGTATTACGTCGTTCCCGCGTCTACTATCAATAGTAGGATAGCGGACGAGACGAAGAGGAATAACGGTTTCATAATAACCCTTGGCGGACTTGAATGGATGGTCGCGTCTTTGACGCTCGCGAATGTCGGTGAGGACGAAGAAGAGGAAAGCGTTATAGCGACGCTATATTTGGCGAACAGTCAAGGGTTGTCGCAGTACTATTCTGATAAGTCAACTGTTAAGGGAACTAACTCGTATAGCAGAAGTATAATAAGAAACAACGTACTTCTCGATGCTAGTAATGAGGATTGGAATCTTTTCTCACAGGGTGGAAAGGACAGCTTTGCAGAGAAGTATCTAGTACAGCCTAAGAATATCAAGTATCAGCAGACCGAGACAATGTTAGGACGTCAAGTTGCTTGGAATAACTGTCCAAACGACGCGCTCAGCGACTTGCCTAGCGGTTGGCATAGTATTTATTCATCTAATCCGTACAAGCCTACAGATACGTTTAGCGGACATAGGTATGACGAATGGGGAAATGACTACATATGGCTTCCTTCTATTTCCGAGACGGGCACGGCCGGAGCTGCGGCTACTTCATCCATATGGAAGCTGAGTATAGAACAACTTATATTTGACTCTTCTGAAATAAATGAATCTTGGCTGCGATCCGGCAGTTGGCAGAATCACGGTGTCTCGTCTGCAATACTGGCCTCGAGTGGTTTTGGCAATCGCAGTGTAAATGAAACCAAAGGCGTCCGCCCCGCTATTCACTTGAATTTAAGCGCCATAAATTCCGGTATAACGTTAAAGAATCCGGAAGACGTGACTACGACGTACAACGGCGAATCCCAGACTCTTAGATTGTTGACTGAGGCAGACGCGAAAGCTATAAGTTGGTACAATAAGAAGTGGTACGAGCATACGAACGAATATATCAAGGTAACGTATCCCGAATTAGGTACTATTAATGCGGGAGAATACTGGGTAAAGGTGGAACTTCAGCAGAATTGGTTCGATGATGTAAGGGCTGAAGTCGAGGCGGAAGCTATCGAAAATAGTCTAACGGAAGAAGAAAAAGAGGCTTTATACGAGTCTCGAAAGCCGAAGTTCAAGGGTGATCCCGATACGAGCGATACAGAGCATATGGAATCAGACACCGTTAGGTGGTTCAAGATAAAAGTTACGCCTAAAGAGGTAACCCTCAGTAAACCGTCGTATAATACGGATACGGGAGTACTCACTCCCGCGGCGTTTGTAAGCGAGAGCGAAATTTACGCGGATAGACCCGTGATAGCGACGAGATTCACAGGTACTGCCGATAACGGTACGAAGTTCGATCAGATAGACGTAGCGCCGAATATGCGAGGTACGTATACTGCGAAGGCAATATTCGTGAAGTCGGAGAGTGATAAGACCGAATACTACGGCAACTACGTAATAAAGGACGCGGATAATATCACTTGCGAGGTCAAGATCAATAGGAGCCGTCTCCCGATAGTGAGCGCGGCGGAGAGCAGTAAAGCGTATATAGGAACGGCTCAGACATTCGCTCTCTCGGGCTATTCGTCCGACTGGACGAACTACGCGACGCTTACGCTTCCCGAAGGAGTGACCTTGACGGGAAGCGACGCCGACGGTTGGAGCCTGTCGGTACGCGACGCGGGCAGTTACGACGTCATAGCGTCGATAAAGTCGGATAAGACTACCGATTGGTGTTGGAATACGTCTAACTTTACCGAAGAGTTGACAACGCCTAGAACATTCACTATAACGGTGACGAAGAAGACTCTTATGGTAGATTTCACGTCAACGAGCGGAGGTTTCCTCTTGCAGGCAGGCTCCGACGTGAAGTTCGGAGCGGAAGGAAATAACGTGATAGACGGCGACGACGTGAAGCTCACGCTCGAGTACGTGAATTCGGCAAATGCAGGCGTAAGGATACCCGTCACGGGCGACAAGCTCGACGCTTCGGCGTTCAGTCCGTCCACGTATTACCTCATAGCTACGCTAAATGACGACGCGGCTAAGGACAACAAGAACTATTCGCTCGAAGGCGGCGAGGCTCGTCAAGAGTTCACCGTCAGCGCTAAGAACGTAGTCATAGACAGCGTGAACTGGCAGTATTCGCAGAATAACGGAG
>Ga0209064_1000644_pt1 | contig 74249 bp, 54 predicted proteins | sample Inofromicrocosms_FD_187498 | JGI IMG/M metagenome (GOLD analysis project Ga0209064, IMG submission 187498) | Mouse cecum microbial communities from Vienna, Austria - Inoculum for glucosamine and mucus D2O microcosms (SPAdes) (version 2) | ecosystem: Host-associated > Mammals > Digestive system >...
TGCAGTCCCGAACCGACTATAACGACGTCACAGCCGACGTTCTGGCTGAACTGGGCGATAAACTCGCTCAATTAGCAATACTCGGCGTAAACGATATAATAATCGATCCGGGCTTCGGATTTTCAAAAACCATGGAGCAAAACTACCGCCTGCTCCGCGACCTACGGCTTTTCGGACTGTTTCACCGCCCTGTGCTTGCCGGATTCTCGCGTAAATCCATGATCACTCGTCTGCTTGGCATCAGTTCTGATGAAGCGCTGAACGGCACGACCGCTCTTAACGTACTGGCACTCGAACGAGGTGCCGCCATACTGCGTGTCCACGACGTCCGCGCTGCCCGCGAAGCCATAGAAATAGTAATGGCTACCGAAGGCGAAATCCCTCATATATCACCTTAATCACAGACACATGGCATTCGGAATCAAAGACATACTCGACATTCTTCTGTTCGCGATGATGCTTTTCTACATCTATCGCCTTATGAAGGAATCCGGCACCATAAACATTTTCTACGGTGTGATGGCATTCATTGTCGTATGGGTTGTTGCTTCCGAAATATTCGACATGCGTCTTATAGGGACTATTCTCGACAAATTCATGGCCATAGGCCTGCTTATTCTGGTAATTCTGTTCCAGGAACAGATAAAGCGCTTTCTTGTCGACCTTGGCTCACACCGACGATGGGCTTTCCTTCGAAAACTCTTCCATCACCACGACGCGGAAGCCGACGAGCAATCTCACCGGCAGGTACTACCCGTAGTCTACGCCTGCATGAGCATGGCGAAAAGTAAAACCGGCGCACTGATAGTCATCGAACAGTCCATACCTCTCGACAACTATGCCAAATCCGGCGATATAATAAACGCCGATATCAACACGCGCCTTATCGAGAATATATTCTTCAAGAACTCCCCTCTCCACGATGGCGCCATGATAATAGCACGCGGACGCATCGAAGCGGCCGGATGTATTCTTCCGGTCAGTCACGACAGCGATGTGCCACGCTCGTTAGGCCTGCGCCACCGTTCGGCACTCGGAATAGCCCAGGCAACAGACGCTTTTGCAATCGTAGTCAGCGAGGAAACCGGCAACATATCCGTAGCATACCGAGGTAAACTGCATACAAGGCTGAATTCTACAGAACTTGAGAAACAACTGAATTCACTGACTGAAAACAAATAAAAACTTCAGCGAAGTATTCCACAAGCCATGACCAATATAGACTTGAATGCCCTGCGTGATAAAGTAGCGCGCTACTTTGACCTTACGCCTTTCCTGATTCCGCAGGCCGAAGCTGAGGCAAATATACGCGAAGGAGTGGGATTCCGAGGCACGAACGTCCTGATTCTTATTGCGGCCATATTCATAGCATCGTTAGGACTGAACACCAACTCTACGGCTGTAATCATAGGCGCCATGCTCATCTCGCCACTGATGGGTCCTATAATCGGTATTGGACTCGGAGTCGGTATCCACGACTTCGAGCTAATAAAGCGCTCGTTCCGTAATCTACTCTATGCCACATTCTTCAGTGTAATAACTTCCTGCGTATATTTTCTCATATCTCCCGTCAACGAAGGTCATAGCGAACTTCTGGCACGTACATCTCCGACTATATACGACGTTTTCATCGGCTTTTTCGGCGGTGCCGCAGGCATATTGGCAATAGGCAGCAAAGCAAAAGGAAACGTGCTCCCCGGAGTAGCCATAGCCACCGCCCTCATGCCGCCGCTCTGTACCGTAGGCTATGGTCTGGCAACATGGCAACCCACCTATTTTCTTGGTGCACTTTACCTGTTTTTCATAAATTCGGTGTTCATAGCCTGTGCCACAACTGCCGGTGTAAAGCTGATGCACTATGCGCCGAAATCATTCTCCAATCCCGAACGCGCACGCAAAGTACGCCGTATTGTATATGCACTCGCCCTGCTCACAATGCTTCCTGCCATATATCTTACATATACAATGCTTGTGCAGAATAACTTCGAAAACAATTGCGGACGCTTCGTCAATACCGAATTCGACTTTCCAAACACCTCCGTACTAAACTACAAGACAAGTTTTAATAAAAACCAGAGAACTCTGACTGTTTCCCTTATGGGAGAAACACTGCCGCAGGATTCACTGATGGTCGCCATGACCGACCGACTGGCGCTTTACCACCTCAACGGCACCCGTCTGCGCATAATACAGGGAAACTACTACGACCCGCGCACAGACTTCACCCAGACCACATCGTCGATGTTGCGCGATATGTACACCGTCACACAAAGTACAATAACACGCCAGCAGGTAACAATAGACTCCTTACGCAACGCCTACTCGACAACCCTGCGCAACGATTCCATGAGCGTCCGCATTGCTCCTGAGCTAAAAGTACTCTTCCCACAGATAGGCAATATAGCCATCAACCGGACAATAGTCTGCGATGTGGCTACCGGAGGACTCGACACGATGAACATAGTCCTCGTCGACTACGACAGACAAATAAGCGCGGCCGAGCGGAATAAATTCCATGAATTCCTTGAGGCCAGACTTCAGTCCGGAAACATAACAATAATAAATTCCAAGGAAATAGCGACAAAGAAAGGAGTGACGGACTGACATGTACCGTCGGCAGTCGATAGCTATCAGAGCCACGATGACGATTCTCGTATTCGTCATCGCCGGCGTCATGCAGTTCCATCATCACCACAGCAGTCACTGCCATTCACTCTGTATCTACGTACTTGAAGAAATATGCAATCACAGCCACGACGAAAACGGGCACCACAACGGCGCTCCGGATTCACATGATTCGGACTGTGCAATGCACCTGTCCGACTTTCAGGCCAATGAATATACGGACAACACAATCCAATATTGCGACAATAACGGACAAAAAAATTTCTGTGGCCACATTTTCTGTGCCATAAATTCACAACACCACTGTAACAATTATGGACATCCGACGATTGGGAAGCCTTCCGCCAATATAAAAACAAGCTTGCGAGCAGGACACAAATGTCCGAAAGCACTCCGTGCTCCACCTTTATGCTGACCTTAAGAATACACTGAAAGATCCGCCTTGAATAGAATACAACTGCGGATCCGGAATTACAGCTTAACAAAAAACAAAGCATAAAGGATATAAAATGAAATACATTATTATATATGCGGCCATCGGAATGATGGCGCTTACCACCTCCTGCAGGCATAATGAGGAAAACGACGGCCATGAACACCATGATCACAATCATGCAGAGGGGCACGTACATGGTCATGAACATAGCACCGATACCGAAAAAACGGATAATAGTTTCGGCGGCGAAATCGTATTGCATCCCGAAGTAGCCGAACGTTTCGGCGTAAAAACCGATACCATACGCCGAGGCGGTTTCCGCCGGAGCGTCAGCGCTTCAGGCATAGTCCTGAACTCCAGCAGCGACCTTGCGACCGTCACCGCACCCGCCGCCGGCATAGTGGAATTCCCCCGCGGAACAGACCTCGGCGCCGAAGTAAAAGCCGGCAGTGTGATCGCCACAATCGATAGCCGCAGCGTCAGCGGCGGAGATGCCGCCGCCGCCGCACGCGCCGATTATGAGAATGCCCGCCGTGAATACGAACGTATATCGGCTCTGTGGGCCGACCGCCTTGTCACCGCCGCCGAACATGCTGCTGCCGAAGCGGCATACAGGCGCGCCGAAGCGGCATACAGCCGACCGGCAGCATCAGGAACTGCAAAATCTCCGATTTCAGGCATAATCACATCACTTGAAGCAATGCGCGGCCAATATGTCGAGGCAGGAGCACCCATAGCCACTGTCGCCTCCTCAAAGACTCTGACTCTGCGTATAGATCTGCCTATACGTTATGCTTCCGACCCTGCCGCCTTTACAGACGCACGTGTGAAACTTCCATACTCCGGCCGGGTAATCGACATAGCCGAGGCCGGCGGACATCGCGTTGCTTCCACCGGTATGCCGGCTGCCGGAAACACATCGGCTTACATACCGGTCTATTTCAAGGTTGTCAACGACGGGACTTTCACACCAGGACTCTCTTTCAGCGCCGAACTGCTCGCCAATGAAACGGGAAACATAATCAGCGTGCCTATGGATGCCTTGTCAGAACAACAGGGGCGTATGTACGTCTACAAAAAAATCGATGACGAATGCTACATAAAGATGCCTGTCAGCACCGGTAAAAGCGACGGACGGCGCATAGCCATAAATTCAGGTGTATCCGACGGCGACATTATAGTAGTGGCCGGCACTCCCACCGTAAGATTGGCCGAAAGCAGCGCCGCCATTCCCGAAGGCCACAGTCATAACCACTAAGTCCCCGCCCCTATGCTCAACAAAATCATCAAAGCATCGCTGCAGAACAGTGTGGCCGTGCTTATCATATCCGCCCTTATCCTTTTGGGCGGAGTTATGGCGCTTATGCGCATGGACGTAGACATATTCCCCGACCTCAATGCTCCGACAGTCGTAGTAATGACCGAAGCTCCGGGCCTCGCGCCCGAAGAAGTGGAAACCGTAGTGACCTACCCTATCGAAACAGCAATGAACGGAGCCACCGGCGTACGGCGTGTGCGCTCTTCCTCGACAACCGGCTTTTCGGTTGTATGGGTTGAATTTGACTGGGATACCGACATATATCTTGCCCGACAAATCGTCGGCGAACGCCTCGACAGAGCCGGACAGGAACTGCCCGACGGCGTCGAACAGCCTATCATGGGACCGCAGTCTTCCATTCTCGGAGAGGCCATGATAATAGGCCTGACCGCCGATACCACATCCATGATTGAGCTGCGGCGTCTTGCCGAAAAAGTGATCAGCCCGAAACTGTTGTCGGTTGTCGGGGTATCCCAGGTGTCGGTAATAGGCGGCGATATGCCCGAATACCGCATCTGTCTTGATCCTGAACGTATGCGGCTTTTCGATATAAGCCTCAACGAAGTACTTGATGCAACAGAACAGATCAATGACAATGCCGGCGCAGGCATCGTCAACGACTACGGCAACGAATATATAATAAAAGGAGTCATCAACACCGACAGGCCTGAAGAAATCGCTGCGGCCGTAGTGCGTTCCGACAACCGCGGAATCGTTACACTGGCAGACATAGCCGATGTGGAAATCGGAGGACAACAGCCTCGGATCGGCGCCGCATCAGTCAAAGGACAGCCCGCCGTACTGATCACGATAACAAAGCAGCCTGACACGGGTACCATAGGCCTGACTGAAGCCATCGACAACAGACTCGAGGAAATCAGCCGCACCCTGCCGCCGGACATTATAATATCCGATGACATATTCCGACAGAGCGATTTCATAGACAGCTCCATAAGCAATCTGCAGCAGACTCTGCTGGAAGGAGCGCTGTTCGTCATAATTGTGCTGTTCTTCTTCCTTATGAACCTGCGCACGACGCTGATCTCAATCGTAGCCATCCCCATGTCGATCATAGTCACCATACTGGCAATGCACTTCATGGGTTATACCATAAACACTATGAGCCTCGGCGGCATAGCGATTGCCATAGGCTGTCTGGTCGACGATGCCATTGTAGACGTCGAGAACGTCTATAAACGCCTGAGGCAGAACATGGCCTTGCCGACCGACGAACGGCAGACAACTGTCGATGTAGTCTATCACGCCTCGGCTGAAGTCCGTATGCCTATATTCAACTCCACGCTTATCATCATGTCTGCATTTCTTCCTCTGTTCCTTCTCAGCGGCATGGAAGGACGCATGCTGATTCCTCTCGGAGTATCGTTCATAATAGCCCTGGCGGCATCGACGATTGTAGCACTCACGCTAACACCTGTCCTGTGCAGCTATCTGCTCGGCGGAAAAAACACCGGCAAAAACGAATACGGACATGAGCCGGCCGTAACCCGCCGTATGCGCGGAATGTATATAAAATCTCTGCAAATCGCCCTGAGCCATAAAAAAACAATTCTAAGCACAGTCGCGCTGCTTTTCCTGACATCAATCGCCCTGTTCTTCACTCTCGGCCGCGGATTTCTGCCGCCATTCAACGAAGGTTCGTTCACTATCAACGTTTCTTCCTTGCCAGGCATCTCGCTGGAAGAAAGTGACAAAATCGGACGGGAAGCGGAGCGGATAATCATGATGACACCTGAGATACGGACGGTAGCACGCAAGACCGGCCGCGCCGAACTCGATGAACATTCGCTCGGAGTAAACGTATCGGAAATAGAAGCCCCCTATACTTTGTCAGGACGCACCCGTTCAGAGGTGGCAAATGAACTTCGCGAGCGCCTGTCGGAAATTCCCGGCACAGTCATTGAAATAGGACAGCCTATATCACACCGCATCGATGCTATGCTCTCAGGAACCCAATCGCAGATTGCCATCAAAATTTTCGGCGATGACCTGAACAGCCTTTTCGCCACAGGACGCAAAATCCACGACATAGTACGCGAAGTCGACGGCGTTGTCGACGCCAACATAGAACAGCAGATCGAACGTCCCGAACTGACAGTTCGTCCGCGCCGCGACATGCTTGCCGCCTATGGCATAACAATGGCCGATTTCCGCCGCGTACTCGCCATAGCTCTCGGAGGCACTACCGTATCACAGGTCTACAGTGGCGGTAACAGCTATGATGTCACCCTTATAGCAGGCGACAACTACCGCAATACCCTCGATGCCATCCGGGATTATACAATCGACAGCAACCGTGGAAAAATTCCTCTCGAAGCCGTCGCCGAAATCACATCTACTACAGGTCCGAACACCATAAACCGGGAGAATACATCAAGACGCCTTGTCGTATCGGCCAACGTCGAAGGACGCGATCTGCGCGGAACGGTCGATGAAATCCGACGCCGTATAGAAACGGAAGTAGACATGCCGCAAAACTACTATGTAAGCTACGGCGGACAATTCGAAAGCGAAGAAAGCGCATCCCGCACTCTGATGCTTGCTTCACTTGGAGCGATACTACTGATTTTCCTCCTGCTATACAGCGAATTCCGCGACATGGCCGAATCGCTGATCATTCTTATCAACATGCCTCTCGCCCTTATAGGCGGAGTTCTTATTCTATTCTTTACCGGAGCCGAAGTCAACATTCCGGCAATAATAGGTTTTATTTCCCTGATGGGTATCAGCACCCGCAACGGAATGTTGCTTATCAGCCGCTACAACAATCTCGAGGCTGAAGGCAACGGCATTGACACTCGCATAATGACAGGTTCGGCCGACCGACTGCTGCCAATCGTCATGACCGCACTGACATCAGCTCTGGCGCTTATTCCTCTGGCGATAGGTGCCAGTGACCCCGGCAACGAGATACAGTCGCCCATGGCTATAGTGATTCTCGGAGGACTGCTGTCTTCGACTATACTCAACATATATGTCGTACCCGTATGCTACAGAATCCTTATGTCACACCGCTCAAAAAAGAACAGAAAATGAATCTGAAGATATATATCACACTCATTGCGGCAACAGCCGTATCAGCAGGAAGCGCTTGCATCAAAGCTGCAACTCCTGCCGGCTTCGACGAAATAGTGGCTGAAGTCATCGCGGGAAACCCGGCTCTTGGCGCCGAACGCGCCCGCATGGCAGCCGAACTTGGCGCCGAAGCCGCTGAAAACATCCCGTCAGACCCGGAAGTCAGCTTCGAATATCTATGGGGCATCGGCAAGCTTGCCGACGGGAACAAATGGAACGCCGGAATCAGCCAGTCGTTCGACTGGCCGGGCGTATACTCCGCCAGACGCAAAGCAACTGCACGACGTGCGACAGCATTCTCTCTCCTCTACCGCGACCGCATGGCCGACGCCGTACGCGACGCCCGCACAGCCCTTATCGACATAATCGGATGCCGGCGTCGCCTTGAACTGTGCCGGCGTCAGAGCGCCACACTCGACTCTTTGCTTGAATCGTCGCGCAACGCATTCGAACGAGGCGGCGCAATCACAATACTCGACTACAAAAAACTACAGATAGAGAGCAACAAGATGCGGGTGCTGTGCGACGACACCGAAGCCGAGCTGGACGCCCTGCGTGCTTCCCTTATAGCCATGGGCGGCAACAGGTTGATTGACACCGAAAGTCTACTCAACTATCCTGCAATGCCGCTGCTGACAGAAGCCGAATATCTCGACATTCTTGACACGCAGGATCCATACGTACTCAGCCGCGCACCAATGCTCGATGCCGGACGGGAGCGTCTGTCGGCAGCTCGACGCAGCAGGCTCCCGGGATTCACCATAGGTTACTCTTTCGAAAACGAAGCCGGCGAACATTTCACCGGATTCAGTGCGGCAATAACCCTCCCGGTATGGTCACGTCGACGCAGCATAACCGCAGCCGACATGGAACTGCAGGCCACCGCTGACGAATATACATCCGCATATCTTGCCCGTAGGGCTTCTATAATCTCGGACCGGGCGGCTGCCGCAGCACTCGACCGTCGCCTCGAAGGATACATCGCCGCACTTGGCGACGGAAGCTACCCCGCTCTACTTCGAAAAGCACTTGACGGAGGTGCTATGTCAATGCTTGATTACCTGCGCGAAATGAACTTCTATACCGAGTCATGCCTCGAATTCGAAAGCCTGCTGCAACGGCGTGCCCGGCTACTGGCAATTCTCAACCGTTTTCATAACATCGAAGCGTTCGAATCGTTTAATTTTGAGAAAAATACAAAGTAATTGCATTTTTTTGACTAACTTTGCGCGTATTTTTGGAAACGCCCCCGAAAATGATTTGAATCTTTATGGAAATCAAACTCAAAAAAGGTCTTAAACTGAACCTGGAAGGCGCCGTGACCGATATCACAGCCATACGCGATGTCCGTCCGACCCGTTGCGCGATTGTTCCGGACGACTATCCCGGACTGACGCCGAAAGCCGACGTCAAAGTCGGCGACAGCGTGAAAATCGGCACTCCCCTATTGCACGACAAAAAAAATCCCGAAATCAATCTCGTATCACCTGTCAGCGGCCATGTCGTAGAAATACGCCGTGGAGAACGTCGCAAACTGCTTGCTATAGTAGTGGAAAACGACGGATCCGCCGACAGCGAAAATTTTTCAATACCCTCCGATGCCGAAGGTGTGCGAGCTGTGCTTGCACGCTCGGGCTTGCTTGCCATGATGCGCCGGCGCCCTTACGACATCATCCCCTCGTTCGACGACCAAGTCCGGGATATCTTCATTACCGCCTTCGATTCCGCCCCGCTTGCAGCACCAATGACAGCCGGCATCGAAGGCGCCGCTTTAAAAGCCATTCTCGAAAAAGCAGTATCCGCACTTGCACTAATCACAACAGGGAAAATATATATAGGACGACACCTCGGAATGGCTCTCCCGACCATAAAGGGTGCGGAAATGATTGATTTCAACGGTCCGCACCCGGCAGGATGCGCCGGGATCCAGGCTGCGGCAATTGCCCCTGTCAACAAAGGCGAAGTTATCTGGACTCTTGATCTCACCACACTTTTCCGAATCGGACGCCTGTTTACCGACGGCTGTTTCGATCCGTCGGCTATCGTGGCCGTGACAGGTCCGGAGATAAAGAATCCGTCAATCGTGCGCACAAGCATCGGTGCGCCCGTAACTGAAATAATAAACGGTATGCTCGCCGAGGAAAAACATCACCGGCGCATTATCAGCGGCAACGTACTGACCGGCCAGGCCGTCGGCACCGGTGCCGACGGCGACTGCTGGCTTCATTATCCCTACCGTCAGGTGACCGTGATCGCCGAAGGCGACGATGTCGACGAATTCATGGGATGGGCATCATTAGCTCCAGGTAAAATGAGCACCAGCCGGACATTTCCCGGATATTTTCTGCACCGCGCTTTCCGCCCCGACGCACGCATCAACGGCGGACGTCGGGCTATGATTATGAGCGGCCAGTACGACGACATGATTCCCATGGACATCATGCCCGAATATCTTATCAAAGCCATAATGGCACGCGACATCGACGCGATGGAGAAACTCGGAATCTACGAAGTGGCTCCTGAAGACTTTGCCGCAGCCGAATATGCCGACACCTCCAAACTGCCCCTGCAGCAGATTGTTCGCGACGGCCTCGAATATCTCCGTAAAGAACTCGAATAACAAAAACCGTTAAATAATTTCATAAAGTGGCATCACTACGTAAATATCTCGACCGTATAAAGCCTGATTTCGAACCGGGGGGAAAGTTTCATGCCCTCCACTCAGTTTTCGACGGTTTTGAAACATTCCTCTACACCCCGCGCACAACATCCGCTCCACGCAACGCTGTGCATATTCACGACAGCATGGATTCCAAGCGTACGATGATTATCGTCGTACTCGCCCTGATGCCTTGCTTCTTTTTCGGAATGTACAACACCGGATACCAGCACCAGCTGGCTCTCGGCATCAATGAGTTCCAATTCTGGGATATGATGTTCTACGGTTTCCTTACCATACTTCCGCGCGTGGCCGTGGCCTACATTGTCGGACTCGGCATCGAGTTCATAGTAGCGCAATGGCGCAAAGAAGAAATACAGGAAGGCTTCCTCGTAACCGGTATACTTATCCCGCTGATATGTCCGGCTGAAATCCCACTGTGGATGCTTGCCGTCGCCACAGCATTCTCTGTAATTTTCGTAAAAGAAGTATTCGGAGGTACAGGTTACAACGTTCTCAACGTGGCACTGGTAACCCGCGCGTTCCTGTTCTTCGCCTATCCCGCCAACATGTCGGGCGACAACGTCTACATAGCATCCGGCAAGCCTTTCGGCTACGGCTACGAACTCCCCGACGGATTCAGCTGCGCCACACCTCTGGGACAGCTTGCCACGCAATCCGGTCCGGACATTGCACTTACCGGCGTCGACGGTAGCGCCATCAGCCTATGGCAGGCATTCATAGGCCTTATTCCCGGATCTTTCGGCGAAACATCCACTCTCTGCATTCTAATAGGCGCCGTCATCCTGCTCGCAGCAGGTATAGCATCGTGGCGCATCATTCTTTCAGTTGTAGCCGGCGGTCTTTTCATGGCTTGGATTGCCAATACCTTTGCCTCTCCGCTTTACCCCGCCTCCTACCTGTCGCCTGTCGAACAGTTGCTGTTCGGAGGATTTGCTTTCGCTGCCGTATTCATGGCAACAGACCCTGTGACAGCCGCACGCACCAATACCGGCAAATATATCTACGGCTTTCTTATCGGCGTAATCGCGATACTGATCCGCACATATAACAACGGCTACCCGGAAGGAGCCATGCTTGCCGTATTGCTGATGAACTGCTTCGCCCCACTTATCGACTGGTGCGTCGTGCAGTCCAACATACGTCGCCGCATGAATCGTCTTAACGCTAAATCCGTACGCTCATGAACAAGCAAAGCAATCTATATACGATAATCTACATCATCGTTCTGGTGACTGTCGTTGGTTCCGCACTCGGATTCACAGCCATCTCCCTAAAAAGCAGGCAGGAAGCCAATGCCAACGCCGACAAGATGCGTCAGATCCTTGCATCCGTAGACATAACTCCGTCCAAGGACAGCATCGCAAGCGATTACGCACGCTATATTACCGATTCCTATGTGGTCGACAGCCGCGGTAACCGTATCGACGGTGTCGACGCGTTTACAGTCAAAGTCGAACGTCAGGTAAAAGAAGAAGCCGACGAACGATTGCTTCCGGTCTACGAATGCCTAACCGACAACGGCTCCCTTAAATACATTCTGCCCCTCTATGGCGCCGGACTATGGGGACCTATATGGGGCTACGTATCGGTCGACTCCGACGGTACCACCATATACGACGCGTTCTTCGCACATCAGGGTGAAACCCCCGGATTGGGCGCAGAAATCGAAAAGCCGGCTTTTTCCGACCAGTTCTTCGGCAAACGCATTTTCAAAGATAGCAAGTTTTTGCCTATAGCCGTGGTTAAGGCCGGACAACATCCTGCCGGCGACGAAGACTACGTCGACGGTATCTCCGGCGGCACTATTACCAGCAAAGGGGTAGCTGCCATGATCGACAATTGCCTGAGTCCATATAAAGCTTTCCTCGAAAAACTCGAAGGTGGGAACAAGTAAGACTTGAATTTTTGACATCAACGAAAAACAGATTCAATCATGTCGGAAAAAATATCAAACAAAAGCGTCCTGTTCAATCCATTCTCAAAGGACAACCCCGTAATCGTCCAGGTGCTCGGTATATGTTCGGTTCTCGCCGTGACGGCCAAACTTGAGCCGGCACTTGTAATGGGACTCTCGGTAATTGCCGTACTGGCTTTCAGCAACGTAATCATATCCCTGATACGCAACACCATCCCAACCAACATCCGCATAATCGTACAACTGGTGGTAGTGGCCGGACTTGTTGTCATAGTTTCGCAACTGTTGCAGGCATACGCCTACGACGTCAGCAAACAACTGTCGGTATTCATCGGCCTTATCATCACCAACTGTATCCTTATGGGTCGCCTCGAAGCTTTTGCCATGGCAAACCGTCCGTGGCCCTCGTTCCTCGACGGAATAGGCAACGGAATAGGCTATGCCATGATACTGGTGATCGTAGGCTTTTTCCGCGAGTTCCTCGGTTCCGGGACTCTGTTAGGCTATCAGGTCGTACCCCAGTGGTGCTATGACCACGGCTATGTCAACAACGGCCTTATGATTCTCCCTCCTATGGCTCTTATCGTTGTGGCTTGTATAATATGGGTACACCGCAGCATCAACAAAGACCTGCAGGAAAAATAAGAAAAAAAACATTCCACGGATAAAACAGCATAAGAATGGAAAACCTAAATCTTTTCATACGGTCGATTTTCATCGACAACATGATATTCGCCTACTTCCTTGGCATGTGCTCTTTCATTGCGGTCAGCAAAAATGTAAAGACGGCATTCGGCCTCGGCATAGCCGTGACTTTCATGCTTGTCATCACTCTGCCCATCAACTATCTTCTGCAGACATACGTATTGCGCGAAGGCGCTCTTACATGGCTCAGCCCCGATTTCTCCGGAGTCGATCTAAGCTTCCTGTCGCTGATAGTGTTCATCGCCGTAATCGCCTCCATGACACAACTTGTGGAAATGGTTGTCGAGAAGTACGCTCCCGCACTATATTCGTCGCTCGGCATATTCCTGCCGCTGATAGCCGTGAACTGCGCCATACTCGGAGGCTCGCTATTCATGCAACAGCGTGATTTTCCCAATGTATGGACCGCATTCTGCGCCGGCGGCGGATGGGGCATAGGATGGCTGCTTGCTATAACCGCCATAGCCGCCCTGCGCGAACGCATAGCCCAATATTCAAATATTCCGCCCGCACTGCGCGGCGTCGGCATAACGTTCATACTCACGGCGCTGATGGGAATAGCCTTCATGAGCTTCCTCGGCATAAAGATCTAACCAAACCAGCTACCACATCATGACAGTTATAAGTATACAGGCTTCGACTCTGACACTTCTGGCAGGAACAGGTTTTTTCCTTGGCGTGACAATCCTGCTTGTCATAGTGTTGCTTCTGGCCAAACACTATCTCGTAAATAGCGGCGAAGTGACAATAAGCATCAACGGCGACCGCAAACTGACCGCCAGCTCCGGCAAATCGCTGTTGTCGACCATGGCCGACAACAATGTATTCCTTTCATCGGCATGCGGAGGCAAAGGCAGTTGCGGACAATGCCGCATACAGGTCGAAGAAGGCGGAGGCGAGATCCTTCCCACCGAAGCCGTCCATTTCACCCGCAAGGAAATAAAAAACAACTGGCGTCTGGCATGCCAGGTAAAGGTAAAAGGCGACATGGCTATCGAAGTTCCCGCAGCAGCCCTCGATGTCAAGGAATGGGAATGTGAAGTGATATCCAACCGGAACGTGGCTACTTTCATCAAAGAATTCATCGTAGCTCTTCCTGCAGGCCAGCACATGGATTTCATCCCCGGCTCCTATGCCCAGATAAAAATCCCGCAATTCGAGATGGACTACGACCGCGACATCGACAAATCGCTTATCGGCGACGAATATCTGCCCGCATGGGAAAAGTTCGGTCTGTTCGCACTCAAATGCCGCAACACGGAAACCACAGTACGAGCCTACTCCATGGCAAACTATCCTGCCGAAGGCGACCGCATCATGCTAACCGTCCGTATAGCCACACCACCGTTCAAGCCAAAACCCGAAGTCGGATTCCAGGATGTGATGCCGGGCATAGCTTCCAGCTACATATTCTCACTCAAACCGGGCGACAAAGTAGTGATGAGCGGCCCTTACGGCGACTTCCATCCTATCTTCGATTCGGAAAACGAAATGATGTGGATAGGCGGCGGAGCAGGCATGGCTCCCCTGCGCGCGCAAATAATGCACATGACCCGCACTCTAAAAACCACCAACCGCAAGATGAACTTCTTCTATGGCGCACGCGCCCTGAACGAAGTATTCTATCTCGACGATTTCCTGCAGCTCGAAAAAGACTTCCCCAACTTCAAATTCCATCTGGCACTCGACCGCCCCGATCCCGCAGCCGACGCAGCCGGTGTGAAGTACACCCCCGGTTTCGTGCATCAGGTAATCTACGACACATACCTCAAGAACCACGATGCACCCGAAGACATCGAATACTATATGTGCGGTCCCGGCCCGATGAGCAATGCCGTCAACACAATGCTCGACGGTCTTGGCGTTGACCCCGAAAGCATACACTACGACAACTTCGGAGGCTGAACATACTTAATTAAAGCCTACCATACAAAAAATCCCGCCGGACAGGTTCAAAACCGATCCGGCGGGATTCCCTTAAAATGTACCTGTAAATAAATCCTCGTATTTTAACCTTATTATCCTTATAGAAGCCTGATTTATTTACTTACAGCTATTTTCATGGAAACCGGCTGACCATTATCGACCACCTTCACAATATACATTCCTGACCGACAGGACGGATATTCCAATACCGCGGTTCCGTCGACAGCCATCACAGAATCTACAGCCACGACACGGCCGCCAAGATCATAAAGCGTCACGGCAATCGGACGGCGCGAAGCGGATTCTTCTACACGCACAATCAACTTGCCATTTTCATAACTGATCACGGGCATCGACGACCGCTCATTCAGCACATTCTCCACGCCACTGCTGTTCCGGTCACCCCACGGGCTATTTTCAGTATAATCGAACCTGCGGGAATCAAAATAGACTCCGAACTTGGCTTTTGACGCTCCCTTACGCGGAATAAGTTCCAATTCCGCACCATTTGCCATCGATGCATCACGTACCGAAAGTATTTTCCCATCCTTAGGTGAAGATACAATATAAAAATTATCACTCTGTCGTTCGAGCACCCATTTCTGGCTGACAGTATCATCACCCGGCTGAAGCGACACACCCGAAGACGATGCTGTCAGATAATCATCGCCACCATCCCGACGCAGTTTATAGGTATCGGATTCACCCGTAGCCTCAAACACAAAATTAAGCATACGGGCATCGTCATCATCCAGAAGACAGAGCTTATTGTCGTTCAAAGATACTATGCGATCTGCCATACGGCTCAGAAGGACGTATGTATTACCGTCGGATATGGATTCCGCCCGTCGGATAGCATCGAGAGTTTCAAACATAGACGGGTTCCAACTGTCAAACCACCTTAAAAACGGAACACCGGTACGCAACATCACCGGAAGCCATACGTATGTCGACGTTTCGACATTGGAGGAATTCCAGCGGTCACCCATGTACATATATGCGTAATCGTAACCTTCCACCTTAAGGGCATAAGTAGGCTGCGATGTATATGTAGTTTCGGCATTGGCGTCCACACACGGATTGCCGAGATCATTCCACTCCCCCATGAGATTACGGGTAGTCGCGACATGCCCCGGATTAGGACGCCAGCCGGTACAGCCCGAAAAGAAGCCGATATAAGTACCGTTTATTTTCATTATGGCAGGAGCCTCATACTGCTTCCCGGCGAAAATACGAGTCCAGTTTTCTGTAGGAATAAGATAATCGTCAGAAAGCACTGCAAGGTGCATCGTCATATTATCTTCCGACGAACTGAAATGATATCCCGTACCATCGGAATCGACAAACACAGTCTGGTCGCGCGACTCGGCACCGTTCGGACGCAAAGTACGCACAAGACTGTAGGGGCCTTCGACCTTGTCGGCCTGCGCTATCATCACACGCGCTTTTGAATAGTCATTGCCGTCTTCCCAATGCGCCCACATGACATATTTCCCTGTCTTTTCGCATTTGATTACCTTTGGCCTTTCTATCGTACGCCCTTCCGCTATGTCCTGAAGGGTGTTCTTTTTATCACCCGTAGGCGTAAGAGCCAGACCAAGAGATTCCCAGTTCATCAAATCCTCAGAACGGTATACCGAAACACCGTAGGAACGCATTCCACGACGGTTCTCGCCGAACCAATAATAATACCCGTTCTCGTAGTACATGCCGCCGCCATGCGCATTAATGGCATTTCCATCGGTATCACGCCATGCCGAACCGTTATATATACGGCCGGCTCCATAGGCTGGCTGTCCTAAAGTTGCAACTACCAAAATTACGGCACTAAGGAAGAACTTATTCGTTTTAATCATAAACATATCCATTAATGGACGGAGGCCGGCTGTCGTCATGATGCCGATTATTCCGCCTCCGTCCTTATATTGAAATTAAGTTGCTACTTATTAAGAACCTTGACTACGGAAACAGCACCGTCAACAGTGCACACACTTACGATATACATGCCCGGAGCTACCGCAATCACATTTTCACAAGAATCGGCAACAATACGTCCGGTCAGATCCGTCACAGTCACGCGAGCGTTCTCAACTCCGTCGACACGGATAACCCCTGATACAGAATAAACCTCAACATCACCAGTAGAAATACTTGCGACACCGCTCTGATAGTTGATTTTTTCTGTTTTCACTACCGAACCGGAGCTAAGAGTAATGGTTATCTCCCCAGAAGGAGTTGCATCTTTAGCTGTAAAGAACACATATTCATCCTTGCGGTCGGGATCGATTTCCGACGGTTCTATATCAAGTGCGGCCGATGACGTTATAACCACAGGTTCGAAAAGATCCACAGGAGTTACGACAAAGTACGCGATACCGTTATCGAACACAAATCCTTCCTCAGGCAATTCGACAAAAATATCAGGATTAAAGGTGGCCGATACCATTATTTCCCTTGTCATATCACCGCATGCGACTGTGATTTTACCATCTGCAGCCACTTTGCCTTCATAGCTGACACTTACAGTCCGGGCAACATTCATTGCGGCATCAATAGTAGAAACACTGACTTTGAATCCCTCGGAAGGAGTAATAGTGATCGCTTCGGAGATGTCGGTGGCATTGACCGTGAAAATTGCAGTCGCACCCTTACCGACAAGTTCGAGTTTATCAACGCTGACAGTCATGTCAGTGCTTATAAGACGTACGGTAATACTGCGTTTGAAGTGTCCGGAAGCGAATGTCACAGTACCGGATGTTTCCTCCGATGCCTGATCAAGGCTTACCGTCACCTCACCCCCTTCGGCGGGAAGAGAGGTCTTATCCACGCGGGCCGCACCGTCAAAAGTCACTGTCATATTCTCAGGCAGACCGGCTGCTGTAACCGTAACAACGGCACTTGCATTGCGGTCGGCAAGCACAATTTCACTTTCGCTTACATTTATCTGCCCAACGACCTCGAAGTTCCAGCTACCGCTGCTCTTATTGGTATATACCTTGCTGCCTATGGAAAAATCATCGGCACTAAGAACACCTTTGGAACTCCGGATTGTCACATTTGAGGGATCTTCATCAAAACCTTCGAGGAGCCAGAGATTATCGGACGAGTTAGCCAAAGTAGCATCCCAACCACCCTGACATCCGAGATAGCGATAGGTGGATTCCTGTACGAGATTATAATGACCTTCATCGTCGCCGACAGGCATCACGATAAACTGTTCAAGCACATTCGCCATGTCGTAGGCAACAAACACGGGCTGCGTCGACTCTTCGCTTTCCGTACCGAGAGCCATCGGTTCTTCTCCGCCGTTATATCGGATTATATAACGGTTGAAACGCGGAACCACCGTGAATTCAAGTGTTTCAAGAAGCTGTTCGCCAAACATGAACTTGACAAAACATTCGGTTCCTTCCGGAGCGGAGGTCGATATGGTAAGCGGTGTGCGTTTGAAGCTATCTTCAATAGTAGTAGTCGAAACAGTCACATCTTTCGAAGGAAGCACTGTCACATAGCCGCCGTCAAGATACATCGCCCGAACGTCGGTGGTAAACGAGATACCATCCTGTTCAACAAGCACATTGGTGTTTTTTATCTCGACCACAGGTTCTTCGTCCGGCATATCATTCACGTTGATGAGCTGCCATGCACTTCCTGCATCGCCACTGATACCGTAACACATCAGTCCGGCACCGTCAGGATTGGTAATACTTGTCGGCACAAGAATACGATCCTGTCTGGAATTCTTAAGAGTGACACCGTCGCCGTTTTCCCATGTAGTCCATTCAGCACGATCTGCACTCGGACCGAATTCGCAATAATGAGCCGCAACACCGGAACCACTGTCTACATTACGGAAATAAAGTCCGGAAGATTTCTGCACAAGGTAGAACCAAGCGTCCTTACCCGGCACCGGCACCTGACGGAACATCATTTCGTCGCCACGGGTATTCTCTCCGAGAACGGCTTTTTCCGTTTCACCGCCTATAGCAAGCGAAGTTTCCAGATTGATTATGTAGAAATACGGAGCCGGTTCGATAACAGTCACAGGTACAGAGGCCAGTTCGCCACCATCATAAGACAGGACTACGGTTCCCTCCATACCTATCTCGGCGGACGACAACACTGTCACTTCTGCCGCTTCCCCGTCAATTACTTCTATAGAAGAAGGATTCACGGAGAAACCCTCGCTTGCCGATAATGTGACGGTTCCATTGAAGTTCACAGGAGTGAATTGCAGTCTTGCGCTGTTTTCCTCCATTCCCTCTTCTTTCATGATCTGAACCGAAGCCATACCGAGTTCAACCGACGGTGTATAGGTGATATCGGATGCTTTTATTATTTCATACTCGCCATTAGGGAATGTAAGCGATTTATCGCTATAGACACCGGCTCCGTTCGATATGGCGTCGGGAGCGACACAATTACTTCCTTCCGCGCCTACGGTCAGACGATAATACGGCTCCTCGGTCTGCATGAAATCGAAATAATAGTTATTGGATTCAGTTTCGCTGTAAGCAGGCTTGAATTCCACTGAATATCCTTTCCAGTACAGGAACATTCCGGCGGCATTCGAAATGGTATAACCGCCGTTTCCATTAGCTACAAACGACAGTTCGAAGGAGGACGACTCCGCTTTTTTGGGTGTCTGTAACACCGCTTTATTTTTAGCGTCAGAACCAAGTACAAGATCAGTGCCCTTATGTTTCAGACAATACTTCACACCACTTTCCGGATTAAAGTCACCTGCTGCCGCCTGATGTGTAGAAAAGGACATCGCAAAGATGGCGCTTAACAATAGAATAAATTTCTTCATGATTTTAAATAAGGTTTTAGTTATGTTTTTTCCGTTCAAGACAGCGGTCCCGACACCGGCAGAGCCGGAACCGCTGCTGATATAGGTTATTTACAATCAATTTATCAGGGAATAAATACTTTAAAGGTTTCGTTTTCATAAGCGGAAACGACATTGACAATGTAATATCCTGCTGCAATATTGAAATATTCATAGTCGGTGCATTCGTCCCTGTAAGCGACCGTGGTTCCACTGAGATTATAAATCCTTATGCAAGCGCCCTCCGTAATACCGGACACTGTGAGCAGACCCGGTTCGACCGTATGACGGATAGCTCCGGGGGCTTCCGCAATTTCATTGTCCACGCCCGACCATTCGGCAGGAAAGTATGCTCCTCCAAGATCATAGGTGAAGTACTTTAGTCGGAACGAGCCGTCGCTTTTCAGAATAATACCCGGATTGAACAAGGGCTTCTTTCCTGAAAGGCTTACGTTCTTTACGTAGAAAGAGCATTTCGGACCGTTACCCTCGACTCCTGTCGAAGCAAGAGAGAAGGAAAGCTTAAGCTGATGACAGTTTTCGCCTGCTTTATAGGAGATTGTGCGTGTGGAGAAATCGCCCGAAGCATTCGACACGTTCAAACTGCGGCTCAGGCCATTTTCCACCTCCGTTATATTCATGAAAGCCACATTATGACCTTTCTCGCTGCCACCGCGCACTTCGGCACTAAATGTGTATGTTTCGCCGGGCACCACATTGACAACCTGAGAAATCACTGCATCGGCCCAACCGGGATTCCAATCATAGCGCTGAAGGTTTATGATATTTTCACCGGGACTGTCGGCATCGGCCACAACATAAGCGCGTGCATTCCATTCATCAATACCTGATGTATGCCATCCGGAAAGCGACGAAAGCATATAAGCCTCTTCATACTGCGTATAACTGTAGGCACCGTTGAACTTTCCGTTGCGGACAAGGTTGTCGCAATCCACAGATTCTCCATCTCTGATAAATTCGATATCGGCGGGAATGCCCGTAAGGTCGATGGTATCAAGCAACTCTCCGTCCTTGAACACATAGGCCATATTATCGGGGCTTACAGCCACACGATATACAAAATCACCTACATTGGACACCATATCGCCTGTTATGAAATCGACATTGCCGATTTCAGGCGAAGTAGCTGTAAACTCATCGCTTACAACAAGGTTCACCCCTCGTTCGCGGCTGTTGAGAGCACATAATTCAAACACTCCGCCGGAATAGCGCTCAAGAGCACCGGCAAGCTCTACGGTATAGCCGGCCTTGCCCGGATTGAAACCGCTTTCCGCTCCCGCAAGGAACATTCCTTCTGCTCCGGTATATACCGGATTAGCGGATATATCCTTACGTTCGAAATCCGAAGCTGTTCCGTGAAGCTCGACACGCTTGACAAACGTTCCGGCCTTGACAAGAAGCGAGCCTGAGCCGTCGCTTGTTCCCGTGAAAGTCACTGTCACTTTGCTGTCGGCTGTATTTGCAGCAAGTTCTTCAGGTTCCACTATAAAGTTTCCGGTCGTTATAAGTTCGATCTTGTCGACATCCTTAACATCCGATGTGCTTACCGTTATAGTTTCCTCTGCAAGAGTACGTGGAAAATCGATCACCTCGGCATCTATGTCGATATGCGGCATATTCGGAGCATACGCACCCGTGGCGTCGAAGGTAAAATACTCGAGTTTTGCACCATTGCGCCGCATCACAAGTTGAGGTGTAAAAGTGACGTCTTTGCCGGACAGTACTATGTCGTCGAAACGCACACGTTCGGTTTCATTTCCTTTTCCTGCTTTTTTAAGACCGAGTACGACACGCAATTGCGTACACTTGGCGCTCGGGGTGAAACTTAGTTCATAACGACCGAAATTATAACGGTCTTTTTCCGCGATTTTCACATCCTTGCCCCGTGTAGGAGTCTGAACCTCCTCAATACGTATATATCCCAGCGAAGTATCATCGCTTTTCCTAAATCCGCCCATAGCCATTGCCGAAAGCTTATACGGAGTGCCCGGTACCACATTCACCACCTGAGAGATTTTGGAATCGGACCATCCGTCCTCCCATTGATATCTGGCAACTTCAAGAACGTGATTGTCGTCACCCATAGCATCGCTCACCACTTCGGGTGTTATGTAGGTACGTGAATTCCATCCATTGTTGGCATCAAGTATTGTCCATCCTTCCACATAGTTGCAGAATACCTCGCCATCAGGATCGTCGCTCATTGAATAATTCCGGTACGAACCCTCGAAACCCGGATTGTTCAACAAATTGGCACTGCTTTCACCTTCACTGCCCACGACCGATGCCGGAACGGCATAATCGCTCACACGCAATGTATCGAGCGGCGTTCCGTCGTAGTAAACGAACACATGGCGGTCGGCAGTAACGGCATACCTGTAGGTATGGTAAGCTGATGTATTGTCGAGCACCTTGCGGTTTTCCACATCCGCACCATTGTAAACCCCATATTTGCCTCCTGATGCAAAGGGACGTATAGCACCCGAAGCATCGACCGCAGTAAACTCAAGCAACGACGCAGCCTGTTCCGTCATGGCACGGAACTCAACAGTGTAACCGTCAGCTCCGGGATTAAATCCGTCCGCAGTCCAGCTTTCATCGCTTCCTGTGTACAAAGGTTCCTTGTCAAGCATCTTTTCCGGCAGCGGCGTACCCCTGCCGTCGACCTTGATAACAGCCTTGGTCGTACCGCTGCGAAGAATCACATTACCCAGAAGACGCGCTTTCTGCGATTTGAGCATTATACGCAATATGGAATTGTCTGCATCGTATCTGATCGTCTTAGGAGCCGCCTCCACTCCATCGGGGCATATCACACTGATATCTTCGCCGGGATTAAGATTTCCGGCACTCACACGGACAATCGCAGCGCCGTATGTCTTGTCAATACGCACCTTTTCCTCCGATACTTTTATCTCCGGTCTGACAGGCGAATAGGCATTTTCCATATCGTATGCGAAGTATTCGATCTCGGTATCCTTATCGGCAACAAATCCCAAAGTCCCGTTGCCAACCGCACGCATCCCTTTAAGCACAAGTTTGTCGACATAAACCGGCACCTCGGGAACAGATCCCCAAGAACCGATAGCACCGGGCGATTTAAGACCGATGACCACACGCAACTGCGAACATGAGGCAGAAGGGGTATAACTCAGTTTATATTCACGCGGATTCTCGGAATTGATGGTCTGTGTGGCACCACGGCTTGGATCGGCGACTTCCTCAATCCTTACATAGGCGTATTTCTGCGACTGATGTATGCCTCCGGCTGCAAGAAAATCGAGCGTATACGGAGTACCGCCAACCACATTCACGGCCTGTGATATCAGACCGTCGGAGAAACCGGCATTCCAACCGTAACGTTGCAGAAGCAATGCATTGTTGGCTTTGTCATAGCCCTCGGACTCGCTGATTTCCCATTTTGTTATATACTGACGTGTGTTCCAGGGTTCTATAGGATATATGTCCCATCCCTGAATCCCGTCGACATAAGCTTTACTGCCGCCATCCTCAACATAGGCTATTGAATATGCGTCATCGAAATCGGGATTTACCAGAAGATTATCGACTTCCGCAAGCGTTCCGGTAGCAAATTCGGCGGGAATGATGAAGTCCGAAGCCTCAAGCGTAGTAAGCGGATTACCGTCGCGGTAGACATATATAAGCCTGTCGCCCGATACTGCTACACGATATGTATGAGCCATATCGGAGTTCTTACGGGAACTTAGTGTCAGCGGATTAGATATTCTGGATTTGGCATTGTCCGCTGTCAGCGCACTATCGGCCACATAGATACCAAAGCCCAGACCGTCCTTACCTGCCGCATATAGTTTCAATCCTTTGTCCGAACCCGCTTTTACTTTCGCGCGGATTTCAAAAGAATAAGGACCTGCCGCTGTCAAAGGAACGCTGTAATTCTTTTCAGAAGGAGTTTCCTTCTTTGCCAGAACAGATTGCTCAATAGCTTTACCTTTCAATTCAAGAGCGACCTTATGCATTGTTTCACCACTTTTTATTATCAACGTATCTGTGGCGGATGTGCGCGTCCCTTCATAGGATACGCGTACTTTCTGTCCGTTGGCATTATATGGCAACTTGGCGGGACTGACATTTACCAGCGAAGATGATATGACACTTATCATCTGTCCCTTAGCCAATCCCTTTCCGGTCACCTTCAGCTCGGCTGTAGCCTTACCGCTCTGCGACGCATCAATTATCAGTTTATCCGTATCCGTTGTGATCGATGCGATTACAGGAGCGTACGCACCGCTTTCATCCAACGTCATTGACTCAACAATAGAGCCTCCCGCCGTTTCATATCCTACAGCAGCATGATGGTAGGAATAAGTCAGCCCCGAAAGGCTTACGTTGTCAATATAAAGAGGAACCGTCGGAACCTCGCCCCAGTCAAGCAATGCCCCGGGAAAGCGGACTCCGAAAATCACACGTAACTGACTACAGCCCGCCGATGGGGTATATTCAACAGTATATTTTTCAAAGGCATCCGTATTCTTTATGTCGATAATTTTCGATTTACCGCTTTCAACTTCTTCAAGTTTCGCATAACCGTAGTATTTACCGTCGAATTCGCCTCCATAAGCCATAAAGCTGAATGTATAAGGCGTACCGCCTACCACATTCACAGCCTGCTGTGCTATGCCATCTGTCCATTGATCTCCTGAACTCCATGAATATCGTTGCAGTCGCAGACAGTTGCCGTCGCTTCCGCTTTGCAGGAATGCACGCGAATTCCATACATCAAAATTCGGGTATATAAACCATGCGTCCATCGTACGAAGACATGTAGCATCGTTCTCTTCCTTTATAACATTATATGTAATGTCATCCTTGCTCTCGAAATCACCGTTCCTAAGAATATTTACCGATTCAACCCGAGCGGTCGTACATTCCTGTGGGAGCGGAGTATAACGGACTGAACGCGTCCCTACATGAGTCCCGTTACGAAATATATATATCGAATCGGTCGTTACACCAAGGCGCAACGTTACCGTCCTGTCTGAATTAAGACGACTGTTCACGATGTCCGGAGATGGCAGACAAGTCGGATCAACGAAACTGATAGCCGAGTCGCCCACAGTCACAGTCCATGCCTTGCGGTCGCCGGTTTCGCCGAATAGCTTTATCAGTGACGTCTTATCTTTTCCTGATTTCAACTTGAACTCTACACTGTAGTCGCCGGCAGGCTTGAAGCCCGAGGCATCGGTAATCAAGGCCGAAGGCTCTGAAATCACCGAAGGTTCTGTCGTCAGCACCTTCTCTACCAGCGGAAGACTCCCGGCCGACAAAGCCAGACCTCCGGCGAGAAGAAATGCAGGGATAAATTTCTTTTTCATATAAATCGATTTTAAGGTGTGAGAATGGGATCTGTATCAGTTTTTCTGTAATTTCATCCGAAAGCGGACTTTTGTTTTTGCATGGCGGCGTTGTTTTCCCTATTCAAAAATATTGTCTTATCCCATATATACCCTGTGCATAATTCGTATTTTAAAGGTCAAAAATAAGAATAGACGAAGAAATCAGCAGACAATGCGTGTTTTTTCAGAATATAGCGCATGTCATGACCAGCAAAAAAACAAAGAAAATCGGCCTTGCAACTTTTTTTTGCTCGTTTCAATTATTTAAGTTACCTTTGCCTCAACCAAGTTTATAAACCGATTCAAGTAAAAACTTTCGATATATTTTTAAACATATCCGCTCTCCGTATCCGGAACAAAGAGCTATGTACAGATCTCATAACCAGTCGCAACTCATAATCATTCAAATATAACCTTAACGCAAACTCAACAATGAAAAAACTGTTTGTAGCCGCCATCGCCGCGGCAACAGTACTGAGCGCCAACGCGACATCATACGTTGTCCTCAGCGCCGACGACCTCAGGGCCGACGAAGTGCAGATTCCTTGCAATTATTACGAATGGGAAGGTACATATACTTCCGAAATGGTATCAGATGCCACTGCTCCCGACGGAGGCGCACATGTACGCACTCTCGGAGGCGCGGGATGGTTTGGCGGAGGATGGGAATCCATCGGCGCCGAATTCGACTTCTCCATAATCGCCCAAGGCGACTATGATCTGGTATTCTCTCTCAAATCCGACCTGCCCGAAAGTGTCGGCGAACTGTGGGTACAGTTCAACAATACCACTAAAGGCAAAGTCGCGCAGCCCAACCTGCGCAACATGATTGTCCTCGACAACCGGTGGCACACTTATCGCCTGAACCTTCGCGAAAATTTCGCCGATGTCCTCAACGTGACTACCGCAGGCGACAACCTCTATTGCTTCACATTCGGCGGCACAGCCGTAGCAGGCAAAAAAGTAGAGCTTTCCGACATCCGCTTCGAGCCAAAACAGGAAATGCCCTCGATTTCGGCTTCTGCAAGCAACATCACAATGACATCGGCAGAAATCAACTACACTGTAACTCTGCCGGAAAGCCTTGATGGTGCCGAAGTGGAAGTCCTGCTCGACGGAACCACCACCACTGCAAGCCCCATAGCTCTCAACGGACTTACCGCCGGCACCGCCTACAGCCACTCGCTCGTAGCACGCGCCACCATCGGCGGCAAGACTCTCGAGTCAGCCCCCTGCCCCGTATCATTCAGCACTCTGCGCGACCCGTCGGTTACACCCGTATGGTATGGTCTTGTAGAAAAAATGCTCGAAAGCGGCGTTGTCACAACTCCGGTACCCGTAACCTATACATACGAACTGATTGCCAACCCCGATAACACACTCACAGCCAACGTCACAATCGAAGGTTATGACAAAGTGACCGGTGCCGCACTGCCATCTTTCATGGCAGGCGGAGAATGGAAAGACATGACAAAGACAGGCGACAACACATTCACCCGCACTACTGAAAAGACATTCAGTTTCGGGGAAAACTGCGGCGAGTTGTTCTTCTACCTGCCCTTTGCCGGAGCCGCCGACCGCACTGATGTTACCGGATACACCTACGGCGCAGCAAACGAACCCATAGTCGGCTCCCTGAAGCCCCGCGTGACAGCATCTGCAGAAAACATCGTATTCAACGCTGCCGATATCGTCTACAACGTCACACTGCCGGTCGGCCTTGAAAGCGCGGACGTGCTTGTGACCGTCAACGGCGAAACAGCCACAGCAAGCCCATTCGCCATCACCGGTCTGACCGAAAATACCGAATACACTTACACCGTAGTCGCAACTGCCGCTCTCAACGGTGAAACATACACTTCAGACGAAGTGAAAGTAAGCTTCAAAACCCCTCGCGAAGGTGCTGTAGCCATTTCCTACTGGCAGATCACCAACGGTATGATGCCCAACAACTACCTCGTCGGAGAAGACGAATCGATGCGCCGCAAGCTCCCCGTATCCGTAAAAGCAGAATTCGTATATAACACCGACAAGACAATAACCATCAACTTCCAGATCTTCGGTGCTGATAAAATCGTAGGATTCGTGCCCGAAATGAATATCGGAGGTGCCTGGTCTGGCTCACTCGCCGGCCAACAGAACGAACAGGGCATCTATACATGGACCACACCTTCGACATTTGAAGAAGGCGCAAACCTCCACAGCTACTGCTGGTTCCAGTTCCCCGGCGGCGTTCAGGGCATAGACTTCCGCGACTTTACCATAGGCAACGAACAGGCCGAGGTTAACTACGGCGAAGCTGTAAATCCGGTGCTCACAGTAGGTAAAGATGTAGTTCCCGCAGGACTCAAAGTTCCCGTAACCGCCTACATGACCGATGCCGACGGCAACTACATCCTCGATTCCGCTCCTGAAATCACACTTGAGGACAACACTGCAAACGCCACTCTCGAAAGATTCCTTCTCACCCTTGCCGGCAAAGGTTCTGTACGCGTAGTCGCAACCCTTGGCGAAAACTCCGTAGAACAGACCGTGACCTGTCTTACAAGCGCCAACGCCGTCAACCTCGCTGCAGGCGTAATGGCAACCGTAAGCGAATATGCCACAAACGATCCCGCTCTCGCAACCGACGAAAACGAAGCCACTCAGCTCGAATTCAATTGCGCCGAAACACAGGAACACAGCATAGCGCTTGACCTCGGAAAATCCTTCGACATAGAAATGATCGAACTCGTATGGGAAGGCGCTTCAGCCGTCGACTATACCGTGGAACTCCGCGATGAAGATGCCGCAAGAGCCGCAGCCGAACCGACCGTATTCACCGTCACCGACGGTCAGGGCGGTGCAGGCGTGACCCCGCGTAAATATCTGCATACCGACAACTTCGCCACAGTAGCAGCTCGCTATGTGACAATAAACACTACACGTGCATTTGAACCCGGATGGGGCATCAAACTTAAAGAAGTACGTGTATTCGGAACCGAACGTCAATCCAGCGCCATCGAAGGAATAGAAAAAATCGACACCGAAAATACGGAAGCCCGCTACTTCGACCTCCGCGGTATCGAAGTTCCTGCCGACGCTCTCACCCCCGGACTCTACATCCGTCTGGCCGGTGACAAAGCGACTAAAGTTGTTGTAAAATAATTCAACCGAAAAACTCCCGCCGATCTTTCAGCCCCGACTCCGTACGCCGGCAGTCGGGGCTGATATCTATAAAAAACTATTTATCAATCTATCTTTCATCAACCTAAATTCAAGTAGTACGTATGAAAAAGTTATTGCTGAGCACAGCCATCTGCGCAGCATTCGCTACGTCGGCTGCTCCGAACTATGTCATTTACTCCGGAGACCCTCTGGCCGCAAACGAAGTGCAAATTCCAAATCTCGAATTAAAAAACTGGAGCGGATGTACCGTTAATACCGCGTCGGAAGATCCCACTTCCCCTGACGGTTACTCACACCACTGGCAGACTACAGGCGGCCAGTGGTTCGGAGCCGGATGGGCGACCGCTGCATTCGATTTCACCGACATTGTGAACGGCGACTACGATCTGGTATTCTCGGCAAAGACCAATCTGCCGGAAAACTGGCCTGCAAAAATTAAAATGGAAGTTGTCGGAGTATTCGGCAGCGAAAAGAACTTTGAATTACAACGCGACGAAGAATGGCATGAAGTGCGTATGAACCTGCGCGAATACTGGCCCGACCTTGCCGACAAATACGAAAACGGCAAAGAGGTCTATATTTTCTATCCGGTTTCAGACCAGACACCTGAGGCCGGCCATGACTTCTGGTTCGCCGACATACGCCTCGAACCCAAGGACATGGAGCTTGGCATCAGCGCACGTGTATCCTCTGTAAGCGATACGGACGCCACTATCACGTACTCCTACACGCTTCCTTTTGCGTTGGAGGATGCCGCCCTGACAATCGATCTGCTTGATTCCAAAGGAAGCGTCGTAGCAACCGACAGCGACAACAGCCGCAACTTCACGCTTTCAGGACTTGAACCGTCAACCACCTATGCCTACACCGTACGCCTGACAGCCACACCCGCCGAAGGCGAAACACAAACAGTCGAAACCTCTGTCAGTGTAGCAACGACACGTCCGGCAGGCCAGGAATCCCGCTGGTACGGATACATCGACGCAAGCGTTCCGGCAAAAGGACCTATGGCATCGGCTGTTCCGGTAATATTCGAATACGAGCTAATATCCGGCGCCGACAACCGCCTTACCGTAAAAGCTACAGCCGAAGGCGACATAAACGCCATCACAGGACTTGTCGCTTCCGGCGTATACGTCAACAATATCAACGTAGGACAATGGAACTATTCAGCTTCAAGAAGTTTTGAAATCACACCTGAAACAGAATTTTCCGACGGCCAGAAAGTGGAAATACGATTCAGCATGATATATACCTCAGGCGGCGATTTCTCAGCCAGAATCGAAGACTTCTATTTCGGAACATCGAACGACCGTCCGGTCGTGGCCTATAAGCCTGCCGTTACTGCATCGGCCACCAATATAAACCACAACAGCGCCGACATCGCATGGTCGGTAAGCCTGCCGGCCGCCATAGCCGACGCAGAAGTGAGCGTCACCGTCGACGGCAAAGCCGCAGCCTCGAGTCCGTTCACCCTGACAGATCTCAGCGAAAAGACCGCATATACGGTAGAGGTGGTCGCTAAAGCCATAAAGGACGGAAACGAATACGTATCCGAACCCGTCGCCGTAACATTCACCACGACAGCAGAAAATGCCGAACCCGTCCGCTACTGGCAGATTCTCGACCGCATGCTCGACAACGCATGGATAATAGGCGAAAACGAGAGCAAGCGCCGCACAGTGCCTGTTTCGGTAAAAGTGGAAATCATTCACAACACCGACCGCACAGTCACTTTCAACATAGAAAGCAAAGCCGACCGCATAGTCGGATTCGTGCCGTTCATCATCTGCGACCCTCTCGGAATAGGCCAGTCCAACATGCACAATGAAGGAAACGGACGCTACAGCTACACCACTCCCGCCGACAAGACATTCGAAATCGGACAAGCTTTGGGCAACACCTATCTGCGCTTCAACTTCGCCGGCACACAGTGCGACCTGACCATGAAGAACATCATCTTCGGCTCGGAAGGCAACGAAGCTATCGACTGGGGCGAACCGGCATCAATCAATATAAGCATAGGCAACTCCGCCATTCTCAAAACCGGAACAGCTTACGAAATAAGCAGTATCGTCTGCGACGAAGCCGGCCACTATCTTGTCGACAGTCAAGCGACATACGAAGTGGGCGACAATGACGACGCCCAGATAAACATCGCCGACAACAGCGTAACGGCCACTCGCACCGGCCACTCGACCATTAAAGCCTATATCCCCGACACTTCCGCCACAGGAGAAATCACACTGAACTTTATTGCGACGGCCACATCGGGCAACGTCGTGACCCGCGACCCGCAAGGCAACGAAAAATACACCGTGCTCTACGAAGCCGATGCCGACGCCAGGAACATACACATGGCTTTCGACGGCAACAACGGAACACAGCTCGTCTGGGACAATTTCGACAACGAAAAAGGCGCCGCCGGTGATTATGAACTGCTGATCGACCTCGGACGCTACTGCATCGTGCATGCCTGCGAAATAATATGGGAGGGCGCATGCGCACGTGAATTCACCCTAAATCTTCACATCCCCGCCGATGCGCCCTGGTACGCCGGAGCCGACCGACGCAACACCCCCGCAGCCCGACGCGCTCCCGCTGCCGGAACAATAGACCGAAGCATAATCGGTTCAGAACCCGTCTACACCTACAATGTCAATGACAACCAACAGGTCGGCGGCGGTTTTGTGTCGAATCTTGCCGAAGTCGGCGGAATCAACACACGCTACATCAGCATCAAACCCAAAACAAAATCGGACTGGGGTGTGAAACTCGCACAATTAAACGTCATAGGCGATGAAAATGAATTCAACCCCGACGGAACTCCGACCGGTCTTGCCGATGTAAGCATAGACAAAGCACCTTCCACTGTCGACGTTTACACCATCAGCGGCGCTTGTGTTCTCCGTGGTGTAAGCAACCCGGAAGCTCGCGACATCCTTGCCCCGGGTCTTTATATCATCGGCAATAAAAAAGTACTTGTGAGATAATCATTCATATTCATTAATAACAGGCGGCGCGTCGGATTTCGATGCGCCGCCTGTTATTTTATCCGGAACAGCCCATGAGTGTTAAAAACACACTTCATTAACCTATTTTTACCAAAATCCGATTTAATTTTTTTTCAACGCAATTATTTTTGTAATATTAAATATGCCGTATGGCATAAACAAATCCTTGAATCAACCATAAAACCAACACCTACAACCTTGTACAATGAAAAAGAAAATCTTGCTCGCGCTGATGTCCGCGCTTGCTATCTGCGTATTTTCTTCCCGCGCCGCCGTAGCACCCTACGACGCCAAAGCCGCCATGCTCAATGCCCGCGGCGACATCCAAAACTGGATGAGCTATCTGCCCGACGACATGTTCGTGGCCCACGTGTCAATACCCGGCACCCACGACACCGCCACCAACCACGGTTGGAAAGATGACGGAGTCAAAGGTTCCGAGAATGCCTCGAAAACCCAGGAAAAAACAATCGACGAACAGCTTGAAGGCGGCATACGTGCATTCGACTACCGCCCCGGCCTTGTTGACAACACTCTATATTGCAATCACGGCGTCAGCATCTGCAACATCACATTTGAAACCGCCCTGCGCAAAATGACATCTTACCTTGACGCCCATCCGGGAGAATTCTTCATAGTTCATCTGTTCCGCGGAAATGTATATGCAAACACCGGTGACGCAAGCTCAGGGGTAAAACTACTCGGCGGCAAAGACGACGACGAATCACGCCGCCGCTACAATGAGCTATTCGACCAGATTCTCAACAAAGGCGACATCGCCGACTACATCGTCGATTTCTCTCCTTACCTTCAGGTAAAGGACGTACGAGGAAAGATGATTTTCTTCCGCCGCGACCGCATAAATTTCGCTTTCATCGAAAAAGCCGCCAACATCGACTTCTGGACCATGCAGTTCGACCCTAACAATCCGTCGAACATAATAAACGCATCAAATCCGGCAATGGCCGGCCTGCTGCACACACAGGACGTGTCAAGTCCGGGCGACAGCAACGATGCAAAGGATCCCGAAACAAATCTCGATGCCGAAAAACGCTACTGCACAGCCCTGCTGGACTACAGCACGCGACAGACACGACCCAACGATGCCCCCGAAGGCGGCGACTACAAGCCTTTCTGGGTCATGAACTTCACTTCGGGATGCAATGCCAACGGCGCCACCAACGGCACAAAAGGCTACAAGGATAACGCCACTATAATGCACCCACTCGTGCTGGACTATCTTGCCGACACCAACAACCCCAAAGGCCCAATGGGCATAATCTACTCCGACTACGTGCTTATCCCAACCACAAAGGACGGAAAATATAATGTACGCGGCGACGAACTCGTTCCTGCAATAATAGAGAACAACTTTCATTATGCCGCCGATTTTATGCTCGACAAAGAGATCTTCAACCACGACCCTGCGACCGAAATCGACCTTTTCGGGGGTAAAAGCGCCCTGCTCCGCAATATAGGCACCGGACTGCTCCTTGATGCCGGAGCAAATTGGGGAACACATGCCACGCTCTCACACACGGGCTTTTGCGTAACCCCCGTCTATAACAGCATGACCAATGCCTATCGATTGAAAACGACTTTCACCCAAAACGGCAGTGATAATTTCATAGGACCTAATTATTTTGTCGACAATGGCTCGGGACGCGAATTCAACGCCGTGTATTCCGGTCGCGGACATATATACTCATTCACATACGACGACGGCGGCACCACCAAAGCCATGACGGCCGTTCCTGCTTCAGGATGGATCGACGGCACGGAATATATTGTCGACGGAGCCGATTTTGAAAAAGGCAATCTGATGCAGCAGTGGGAGATGATTACAGTCGAGAACTACCTGGCCGAGCGTGCCGCCATAGCTAATCCAGACAATCCGCAAGGCGTAAGCTTCATGATTAAAGGCAACAAACTCGATCCCAACGACAGTAACAACAACGCATGGATTTTCACCAACATAAACGGCAAATATTTGACCAAAAATTACGTATTTGGAGAAATTGTGACAGTTACCAATGCAGAAAATGACAAAACACTGCTCTACAAAGCGTATTCAAACCAAATTAAGGGCATAAACGTAGGCAAATATTCACAATGGAAACTCAACCAAGAAGTTTCGGGCCTGCCTAACGGTAGATACACACTGACTTGCAATATGTTTGCCTGCGTACATCAAGAAATCTCAATGTATGTCAACGGCTCATCAAAGGGCATTCCGCACAGGATCGACTATATTCCAAGTAACGAAGAAGCATTGAATATTCTTCGGACTGAAGCGAATTGTAAAAACAAGCTGGAAGGAATCATCATCGAAGACGGAAAACTTAGCATAGAGTTTAATAAACTAAGCAGCAATACCAGTGCCGGCGCGCTCTTCTTCTCCGATATGGTGCTGGAATATCTCGGTCCTACCGATCTGCACCTTGTCGAATACACCCCGGCTGATGAATACGACACACTGGTTCTGCCTTTCGACACCCAGGCTCCGGCGGGCATAGGCCTGTACAATTCATACGTATATCGCGAGAAAGCGGCGAACTACTATACTCTCAACCAGACAACGCGCGAATCAATCAAAGCCAACACACCCTATCTCGTCTACAGCGAACCCGAAGCCGTAGGCAAGACATTACGCCTGTGGGGTGTGCCCGTAACCGCCGAAGGAGCTTTGACCGAAGGCCTGCTGACCGGCTCACTGTCAGCCTCATCCGCTCCGGAGGACGCTTTCACGCTCGAACGCATCGACGACGAACACATGGCTTTTGTGCGCAAAGGAGCTGCTGTCGAACTTCCGGCCAACCGCGCCTATATCCTCGACTACGAAGACGAGGGAATCAACGCACCCGACTCGAAAATCAATCATCTTTACATAGGAGGAGCCGATACCGAAACCATAGAACTCACCCCGCAAGGATTGTACAGCACCTTCATACTACCATTTGCCGTGGATGAGATTCCGGCAGGCATGCGCGTGTTCAGTGCCTCGGCCTACGTGGCAAAATACGAAAAAGAATGGATTCTTCATCTCACCGAGGTCGATGCCATCGAAGCCAACAAACCATATATCTACACTTCCGAAATGGGTATAAGTTCGCGTGCGGCTTCCGCATCGACATTCACTTTCTCCGGCATCCCCGCCAACGACAGCGATACCTACACCCAAGGTGTGCTGACCGGCTCACACGTCGAGCATCCTGTCGCCGCAGGAGAATTCATCATCAAACCGACTCTCGACGGCTCTGTATTCAGCCGCGTGACGCCCGACGAAAGCTTCACTCTGCCGGCACACAGCGCCTACATCGCCGACAGCGAAGCCGCGGACATCAACCACATGCTGCTCGACGATTATCTTATTTCCACAGGCACGAAAATAAACATGGTTTCCGTCGACGACTCTGTTGAAGTCTACAGCACTGCCGGCGTCCTGCTGCGTAGCGGTGTCCGCGCCGCCGACGCCCTCCACGGACTTGCACCCGGACTTTACCTGCTGCGCTCGGCTACAGCAGTGACAAAAGTCGCCCGCCGCTGAATCCCATAATTATACAAAATAAAAAACAATGCCGGCCGCACCCGCCAAATTTTGCGACCGGCTTTGTTTCTTATTTAAATTTCTGAAACCCGATTCAAAAAGCTGAAAAACATTTGGATATGTCAGCCGGATTTTATAATTTTGTGCGCTGATTTTCCGCAATAGGCAGAATAAAGAGGCCGCCGCATATTGCAGCGCGCCCGCCTCAGCGGGTTAACTTTTTGTTTATCAAATAAATGTACGTTATCGTAGAAATCCAGGGGCAGCAGTTCAAAGCTGAAAAAGACAAGTTCCTGTACGTTCACTATCTCGGTGAAAACGTCAATGAAGGCGACAAGGTTGAATTCGACCGCGTTCTGCTCGCCGACGTCGACGGCAATGTTAAAGTAGGTGCTCCCACAGTAGAAGGCGCCAAAGTCGTATGCGAAGTCGCCACTCCCCTTGTAAAAGGCGAAAAGGTGATTGTATTCAAGAAGAAACGTCGCAAAGGCTATCGTCGCAAAAACGGCCACCGTCAGTATTTCACCAAGATCGTCATCAAGGACGTAGTAGCTTAATCCCTAAAAAAACGAATTAGAACACTATGGCACATAAAAAAGGCGTCGGCAGTTCAAAGAACGGTCGCGAGTCTGAAAGCAAACGACTCGGTGTTAAGATTTTCGGCGGTCAGTATGCCAAAGCCGGCAATATCCTGAAACGCCAGCGCGGTACAGTTCACCACCCCGGTCTGAACGTAGGTATCGGTAAAGACCATACCCTCTATGCCCTTATCGACGGCACAGTTCAGTTCACCGAAGGTCGCAACGGCCGCAAGTTCATCAACGTAACTCCGGTGGCCGAGGCATAAGACCTCGATTTCCGCCACGCGGTGAACTATCACCCCATCGAAAGGGGCTGAAAACCGACATTTCGCCGGCTTTCAGCCCCTTTTCGGTTTTATGCGGCACACAAAAAAATCATATCACATGAAGAAAAAATTTTTTATAGCGTTCTGCTCGCTTCTTCCGGCCCTGCATGTTTTCGGATGGGGGCAGAAAGGTCACGACGTGACGGCATACATAGCCGAATGCCACCTCACACCCGCAGCAGCAGACTCCGTGTCCGCAATCCTCGACGGCCGCTCGCTGGTATACTGGGCAAACTGGCTCGATAACGCCAGCTATCAGCCTGATTACCGCTATACAAAAACATGGCACTATAAGAACATCGATGCCGGCACAGATTATGCCGATGCGCCTATAAATCCCGACGGCGATGTCGTGACGGGAATAAACGAACAGATCGATGTACTTAAAGGAAACTCTTCCCGAACACGCAAAGCTCTCGCGCTCAAAATTCTCACACACCTGCTCGGCGACCTGCACCAACCATTGCATCTTGGCCATGCCTCGGACCGCGGAGGCAACGAAGTGAAAATAAAATTCTTCGACAATGAAACGAAACTCCATTCGGCATGGGACTCTAAACTGCCCGAAGCTGCCCACAAATGGAGCTACAGTGAATGGCAACAGCAAATCGACCGCCTCAGCCCTGATGCCGAAAGCGAAGTGACAGCCGGCACTCCGGATGACTGGGCACGGGAAACGGCTGAAATAGCTACCCGCGTCTACAACTACTTTCCAAAAGGTTCACGCATGTCCTACAACCAGATAGCCTATTGGACACCCGTGGTCGAACAACAGTTTCTCCGCGGCGGACTGCGTCTTGCCTCCCTGCTGAACAGCATATTCGCATCCGACACAAACGACGATAAACAATAAAGAGAAATGGCACACATAGTCCATGTCGGAAAAGTGACAAGCCTGAAACCCTACGGATTAGCAGTGGTCGAAATCGAAAGCAACCGGATCTCGCGTAATTCATGCGCGTCTTGCGCCATGGCGACATCTTGTATTCCCTCGGGGCACAGCGTAGCCGTAGAGGCCGCTTTCGACCGGCTCGCCGACATAGACATTGAAGCTCTCACCGGACAGAGGGTGCGCGTGGAAAGCCGGACCGGAGGCATACACGCATCGCTGCTTCTGTTCGGACTGCCGCTGGCAGCACTCGTATCCACCGTCGCCATCGCCAAAACTACAGGAATGACGGATGGAATGTCGGTAATATGGGGCTTTGGCGCCTGTGTCGCTGCCATGTTCATTCCGGCATTGTTCCGCCGCCGATTCCGGCGCAGCCTATGGCACATAACTGCAATTATCGATAACAAAAAACCGACTCCAGAACAATAAAATCAAAGCCATGAGTTCCATGCTCGCCACAGCACTTCTCTTAGGCCTTACAGGACTGGCAGGAGCCTTTGTGCTCTATCTGACAGCACGACGTTTCCACGTCGAAGAAGATCCTCGGATCGACAGCATAGAATCACTTCTTCCGGGCGCCAACTGCGGCGCCTGCGGATGTCGCGGATGCCGTGATTTTGCAGCTACATGCGTACAACGCAATTCTCTTGAAAACCTCAACTGCCCGGGCGCACGCGAAGGTGCAATGAAAGAGATAGCATCAATTTTAGGTGTAGAATCATTACCGGAAAGCAAACGGCTTGTCGCAGTGCTCCGTTGTGCCGGTTCATGCAAAGCCCGTCCCATACGTTATGCCTACGACGGCGCCTCGAACTGCGCTGTGATGAACGCTGTCGGCATCGGTTCACGCGGATGCTCTTGGGGATGTCTCGGCTGCGGCGACTGCACATCAGCCTGTCGCTTCGGCGCATTGAAGATCAATTCCGACACCGGCCTTCCGCTTGTGGACACAAGCCTGTGCACAGGCTGCGGACTATGCGTCGACGAATGCCCGCGCTCATTACTCGAACTTCGACCGGCCGGACGTCGTGAGCGCCGTGTGTGGGTAGCCTGCTCCAGCCGCGACCGCGGAGCCGTGGCACGACGACAATGCGAAGCCGCATGCATAGGCTGCGGCAAATGCGCAAAAGAATGCCCGTTCGACGCAATTACCTTAGCCGGAAATCTGGCTTACATCAACCCCGACAAATGCAAAGCGTGCGGCAAATGCGTATCAGCATGCCCAACAGGAGCCATACATGCCACATTTGAAATAAAACAGCCATCATGAAAAAAACATTCAGCAAAGGCGGCATACATCCCGCTGCGGAAAAAACAGCCTCCGCTGCTATCCGGCTCCTGCCATTACCGCAAAAAGCCATACTTCCTCTGCGGCAACACATAGGCGCACCGGCTCGGGCCACAGTAAACCGTGGCGACCATGTCGTCAGAGGGCAAATGGTGGCTGAAAGCATTTCTGCCATATCCGCATCCGTACACACTCCAGTCAGCGGCACCGTTACGTCAATCGAAAACATAATGACGCCATGGGGCACACCGCTTGAAGCGATAATAGTCACGGCTTCGGAAGAAGAACACGAAGCCGACAGCGAAACCCGTCGTCTGGAATGGGAACAGACGCTTGCCGCGAAAACAGACTTGTCCCCGGCAAAAAACATCACTCCCGAAGAGATACTGCTTCATGCTGCCAAGGCGGGAATAGTCGGACTCGGTGGCGCCACATTCCCTACACACGCTAAACTCTGTGTGCGGCCGGAAAATAAAATCGACACACTTATAATAAACGGCTGCGAATGCGAGCCATACCTGATGTGCGACGATGCTCTGATGCGTAACTGCGCCCCCCGCATAGTCGAAGGAGCCGCACTTATGCTTAAAGCCACAGGGGCTTCTCGCGCCATAATCGCCGTCGAGGACAATAAGACGGATGCAATCGCCGCCATGAGTACCGCAATAGCGGAAGCCGGCAATGCGGCCATAAGCCTTGAAGTGATACGGACAAAATATCCGCAAGGCGGTGAAAAGCAGCTTATAGAGGCATGCACCGGACGTCGCGTCGGCTCCGGAGCGCTTCCGGCTTCCGTAGGTGTCATAGTCCATAATGTAGCCACGGCATTCGCCCTGAGGCAGGCCGTGACGGCCGGACAGCCGCTGATCGAGCGTGTCGTGACAGTCAGCGGCGACATCCCTGTCGGCGAACGCCGCAACTATCTCGCCGCCATAGGCACACCGCTTTCCGCCCTACCTTTCACTATGCCTGCGGGTAATGATATACACATCATTGCCGGAGGTCCTATGATGGGACGCGGCGCCGTCAATCTTGATGCCCCACTGACAAAAGGCTGCTGCGGGCTGACCATCCTGTCCGGCACACGCCGTCGGCTGGCGCAGCCATGCGTGCGTTGCGGAGCATGCGTCGAAGCATGCCCAATGGGACTTGAACCGTACCTGCTCTCTGCCTACGGCTCCCGGCAGCTATGGAGAGAAGCCGCGGTCGCATCGGTAACCGACTGCCTCGAATGTGGCGCATGCAGTTACTCATGCCCTTCGTCACGCCCACTACTCGACTTTATACGAATAGCCAAACAACGCGCCCGCACAATCAAACAGGACTAAAAAAACAATATATTAATGTCGACATCACAGGTTCTGCATCTTTCACCATCGCCGCACATCCACACGCACCGCACCACATCAGGCGCCATGCGACATGTACTGGCAGCCCTGCTGCCGGCCGTAGGCTGTGCGCTCTACTACTTCGGACTGCCGGCACTGCTGACACTCGTCATATCCTCGGCGGCAGCAATGCTGACAGAATGGGCTATAACACGGTTTATGCTGAAACGACCATCAACACTCGGCGACTGTTCCGCACTTCTGACCGGTGTCCTGTTGGCTCTTAACCTGCCTGCATCACTTCCATGGTGGATGACCGCGGCAGGAGCCGTATTTGCCATAGCCATAGCAAAAATGGCATTCGGAGGCCTTGGCTGCAACATTTTCAATCCGGCACTGACCGGCCGTGTATTCCTGTTGATTTCCTTTCCGGCGGCTATGACCGCATGGCCACTGCCCGCCCCCGGATTCGGCGACGCCGACGGCGTCACAGGTGCCACACTGCTTTCTCAGTTCAAAGAATCAGCCACCGACGTCATTCCTGACGCCGCATCCCTGCTCAGCGGTAACATGGGCGGTTCCATGGGAGAAACCTGCGCTGTAGCCATAATCATAGGCTTCATCTATCTTATCGCCACAGGCACAATACGCTGGCATATACCTGCAGCAATTGTCGCCGGAATGGCACTTATCGACCTCGTCGCCGGATTTCCCCTTTGGATCGACCTCTTGAGCGGAGGTCTGCTTCTCGGCGCCGTATTCATGGCGACGGACTATGTCACCTCGCCAATGACCCGATCAGGCATGTTGCTTTACGGACTTCTGATAGGAATAATCACCGCATCCATACGCCGATGGGGAATATACCCCGAAGGCATGTCTTTTGCCATACTGATAATGAACGGCGCGACTCCGCTAATCAACCGCTATATGCGTCCGACCCGCTTTTCCCCACGAAGAAAGGAGGCCACAGCATGAAATCGACTCCTTTGACAATGGCTCTTTCTCTGACTTCGCTATGCCTGTTGGCCGGAACAGCTTTGGCCGGAGTACGTATGCTGACCGAGCGCCCCATAGCCCAAGCCGCCGAGAAAGCACGCGCCGAAGCCCTAAAAGCAGTTCTGCCTACATTCGACAACAATCCCATGGCCGAAGCCACAGAAGCCGACGGGCTGAACATATACCCCGCCACGTTAGCGGGAACTCCCGTAGGAGCCGCAATCGAAACATATTCCGACGCAGGTTTCAGTGGTCGTATAACCTTACTCGTAGGATTCTGTTCCGACGGTGCCGTTAGCGGTTTCAGCGTTCTTTCCCATTCTGAAACGCCGGGACTCGGAGCGCGCATGGACCGGTGGTTCCGCTCTACCGACAACGACAACTCCCACAACATAACGGGAACATCGTCACCTCTGGCCGTAAGGCAGGACGGCGGCGACATAGACGCCATCACCGGCGCCACAATAACATCGCGTGCATTCACCGAAGCAGTGAACCGCGCGCGAAAAGCATACACATCATCTCAATCCGGAAAAAAATGAAAGCTCTGACAGTACTGTTCGACGGGCTTGTCCGTAAAAATCCCACATTCGTGCTTATACTCGGCATGTGTCCGACTCTCGGCACAACATCGTCGGCCATTACGGGGCTTTCGATGGGATTGGCCACTATGTTTGTGCTTATATGCTCCAACACGGCCATTTCACTGATCAAACGTCTTGTTCCCGATAAGGTCCGGATACCGGCTTACATCGTAGTAATAGCCTCTTTCGTCACCATACTACAGATGCTTATGCAAGCCTATCTGCCGGCACTCAACGCCACCTTGGGAATTTTCATACCTCTTATTGTTGTGAACTGCATCCTTCTCGGACGCGCCGAAGCTTTCGCATCAAAGAACAGCGTCCGGTTATCGGCTGTTGACGGCATAGGCGTAGGCTTTGGATTCACCATAGCACTGACCCTACTTGGCTGCATGCGCGAACTACTCGGCACGGGTGCCATATTCGGCCTGCAACTCTATGATTCAGGATACGGCGCCCTGCTATTCGTCCTCGCGCCCGGTGCATTCATCGCTCTGGGACTACTTATCGCATTGTTCAACCGCCTGACGGCAAAACACTGATAACGCCATGCTCGAATATCTCGCGATCATATTCACCGCCGTACTGGCCAACAACATCGTCTTCTCCCAGTTTCTCGGCATCTGCCCATTCATCGGCGTATCGAAAGACCTCCAGTCGGCATTCGGCATGGGCATGGCCGTAGCCTTCGTGATGGGACTTGCCACATGCGCCACATGGCTACTGCAACACTATATTCTACTACCGCTCGATCTGACCTACATACAGACAATCGTATTCATACTTGTCATAGCCATTCTGGTGCAGATGCTTGAAATAATACTCAAAAAGACATCACCGTCGCTCTACGCCGCACTTGGCGTCTATCTGCCACTTATAACCACAAACTGTGCCGTGCTCGGCGTAGCCATAATTGTGGCACAGAAAAACTTCGGCTTACTCCATTCTTTGGTATATGCTCTCGCCACAGCAGGCGGATTCGCCCTCGCGCTTGCTCTATTCGCCGCCATACGCACACAACTCGAACTTGCCGACGTACCGCGCGCCATGCGCGGCGTGCCGGTCGCACTTATCGTAGCCGGAATCCTCGCAATGGCGTTCATGGGTTTCGCCGGAATAGGACAATAATTACAACTACAAAAAATGAATGCAATAGCTACAATCATCCTTTTAATAGTATCCAACATTTTCATGACATTCGCGTGGTACGGGCACCTGAAACTACAGGACGCACGCATAATAAGCCCGTCGACACCACTCTACATTGTCATACTTATATCATGGGGTATAGCATTTGCCGAATACTGCTGTCAGGTGCCCGCCAACCGCATAGGCTTCACAGGCAACGGAGGACCTTTTTCTCTGATGCAACTTAAAGTCATACAGGAAGCAATCACTCTTGTAGTATTCACAATATTCACTGTAGTGTTTTTCCGCGGCGAAACACTACACTGGAACCACCTTGCGGCATTCGTATGCCTGATTGCCGCCGTGTATTTCGTATTCATGAAATGAGCATTCCCGAATGGGCGTCAGCAAAATCGTGAAATCCTCGAAATGGCCGAGAAAATCCGCTTTGAGAAAGAACAAGAGCTGAAAGAATAGCAGACCGACTTGCGTCTTGCGAAGCATCCCGAAGAAATCAATTTCTTCGACTACTTCAAGTCGTTCATCGACAACTACACTAAGAAAGATGTGCGCCACATGCGCCGCGGTCTTGCCATATTCAAAGAGTTCCTGGAGGAGAAGAAAAAGTACAAGGCTTTTGTAGAAACCATCCGTCCCGACCAGATTTCAAAGGAGATGATCCGGGAGTTTGCCGAGTATCTCCAATCGCGGTTTACAGGAGAAGAGCCGCACACTCTGTTCCAACGATTCAAGAAAGTGTTCAAGAAAGCTACGGAAGATGACATATTCCTGCGGAATCCGTGTGATGGCGTAGTTATCACAATCGATAGTCAGCAAATCAAGAAAGATATTCTTTCGATGAAGGAAATCAAGCAGCTTGCGATGACGCATTACCCCAACGAGAATCCTGTTATACGCCGGGCGTTCCTGTTCTGCCTCTATGCCGGACTTCGGTTCTGCGATGTCAAAGACTTGACTTTCGCACAGGTCGATTTCTCCAATAGGCTTCTCCGATTCAACCAGGCGAAGACTGCCGGACACAGTTCGGAAAGCTGGATCAACATACCGTTGAATGATGTCCACCTAAAGCCAATGGGTGAGCCGGAGAACGGCGACAAAAACCAGCTTATCTTTCCCTTACCTTCCCACACCATGTGCCTGAAGGCATTGCGCAAGACACTCATTCGCAGTCAATCTGCTCAATAACGGAGCCAACATTAAAACAGTCGCCTCAATCCTCGGCCACGCCGGACTCAAGCACACCGAGAAATACACCCGCGCCGTCGATTCCCTCAAACGCGAAGCCATTGACTCTCTGGCGAATATATCCTTTTGGAACACCGTATTTGACTGAAAATTAAAAAGTATTACCTTTGTATATGGAAACGAATAATTCGCAACTCGTAATATATCAGACTCCGCAGGGAGATACCCGTATAGATGTAAGAGTCAAAGGAGATACAATCTGGCTTACGCAGCGTCAGATTGCGGAGCTGTTTGGGACAAAAGTACGGCAATCTCCAAACACCTTAAGAACATCTTCGCATCCGGCGAACTTCAGGAAGATATGGTTATTTCCAAAATGGAAACAACCACTCGGCATGGTGCGATAGCTGGAAGATCGGCAACTTTTACATAAAAGTCAAAGGCTAAAACCTTGTCGATTCGCTTAGCGGTCATAAGGGATGCAGAAAAGCCTTCGTCCGTTATTGCGACATTGACGAAGACATGAAGAAAGAACTCATCAACCTCCTTGACTGATTCTCTTTTCTCCAGCCCCATACATGGGTTCGGTTCATCGGGCATATGTAGTGCCCTAACCGAACTAATCTGATTATGGAGAACGCTATTTCATTCTTTTTCCCATAAAGGAATACTGATAAATTGAGCCTTAAATCCATTTGTGACAACGATGCCTACAATATGTGTTGCTCGAGTAATAGCTACATATAGTTTGGATTTTTCAGAGAAGGCCAACTCTTTTCCTGAACTAATAAAATCGAGCATGGGTTGGGTTGGATATATTAGACAACTCAGCATACCTAAACCTTTTGAGTCTCCCATGTTCATCCGTTTCAATGAAGGGTGAATGCGTTTGCGTTTATCATGTGTCAATGCCACCGGATTAAATTCATGAATAAAATTAATGAGATTGCCAGAATTTACGAAATATACGCCGCATTGACCATTTAGATATTTTAGTCTTTTCTGTTTACATTCCAAGCATGAACAGGATTGTGTCGGCGGGAATTCTCTATGGACTAAAGATGCTATTTCGCATATTTCCTTACCACACCGATGAGAAACATTCAAAGTACTGTAATCAACAGCAACAACACTTTTCTTTTTGCTATTAACTTTCTCCTCAATGAATTTTTCTATTCTTCCTTTATATTGTTTATATTTACGTAAGTTATTACTGACGTATGTGTGTTGCCTCGGATCACCAACGACTGTAACGGATATGGACGACAAGAAAAGAGTTTTAATAACCTCGAAATCGAATCCTGCCATATCCTGAGATTCATCTATAAATATATGTGTAAAGATGTTACTAAGACGTCTTATACAAGAGTGTGGATTTTTTTGGATACATTCAGTTGCGAATTCCGATAGATAATTTTTATAAATCTTATTATTATGAAGATATTTTGTCTTTATATCCTCTGCCGCATAACGTTTAATATGGTAATTCCCATGTTGAATGGTTTGATTTGCATCTGACCACAACATAGATACATTTTGACAATATAAATCGGGGATAACATCTCCTTTGTAAGGGCGAATAATATATCTCAAAAGGAACTGATACCATCCCGAAACCTTTATCCGTTTCGCTAAATAAAGTGGGAGATTGTTAATTCTATCCTTAATATTATCTTGATTTTTGATTGTTAAAGTGACAATCAGAACTTTTGTGTCCTGGTTTCTTCGTACCGTATCAATAGCTTGATCAACGATGTAAGTTGTCTTTCCGGCACCAGCGGCAGCTATAAGGCAGTGGTTGTTATTCATAAATCCATTTTATAGCTTCTTCAATATAATCAGGAGTTTCAAAAGATCTATCTTTACTCTCAAGGAGACGATATGCCCATGTCGTTTTATTTTTCAACATGAAATCCTGCAATTTGTCAACTGAGTCATCTTTCTCTTTCTTCTTACGTATAATCTTTGCCAAGTCTGCAAGTCTTTCTTTATTTTTGTTTATAAAAGCTATTTCAAGCGTAGAATTGGCTGTCTCTTCACAAGTGAAAACAGAAATCGTGTCATGGGAGGTTTTTAATTCTTCATCAAGATATAAGTTCTTAATATCCTCCTTTGTCCTTCCATCATTATCTGTAATTATTGCAACTCTTTTACCGAGAATAGCTGCTAGTGAAATAAAATTTTTAAAACGGACTCCTCCCACTGCTAGCAATTCCACTCCATCCTGAAAAACATATTTCTTTATTTTTTCAAGGTGATATTGGACAATCATTTCATCGGTAGGTCCCTCAACCAAAATAGCAGATTTACACAGCGCCAATCTTAATGTTGGATAATCTGTTGTGGTATAAAAATAGTTATATAATTCCGCATTCTCCTTTTTAGAAAGAGAAAGAGAGTTGATTACTCCATTTTGATTATTTATTATCACCAAATTGCTAAGATTCATCCTGTTGGCGATAAAGCTATTATGAGTAGTCAGGAAAATCTGACCATCTATTTGGCTTTCTAGCAACCGAATAAAGTCATACATATACGTATGTGATAAATGACTTTCAGGTTCCTCTATCAAAAAGATATTGAATCGTCCTTCTTTTTTATTTCGTTTCGAAAGTGAAACTAATGTTTTTAATATACATTGTTCTCCCTGACCACATAAGTGAACAGGAATCTCATCTACAAAGGGGCATGAAATAGCATTCCATGCTGAATAAGTTGTTAAATCTAATGATATTTCCAATTTCTCATGGAAATCTTTTGCAATTTCTGTTAATTCTTTATTAACATCACTAACTTTCTTATTTGCATTAAAATGATCTCGGAGCCCGCGTAGAGTTGTCTTTAAATGTCTGTTCTGCTCATCGCTTAGATTAGATTGAAGATGTCGAGTGATAAATTGTGTCATCCTAACATTGTGCAATGAGGATGCCGAATTAATGACTTGAACAGAAAAAGGTTGCAAAAATGGTTTTACGATATCTTCCGAAAACCAACTTCTGTTTATAATATAATATTCGCATGGAATTTGGGTTAATTCTTCAGTTTCTATCAATTCCATATACGACTCATCAAACTTTGCCTCAAATTTGATGCCTAAGCATTCGGTCCTAAGTGTGTTATTTTTGCCAGTGAATTCCTCAAAGCCGGAAATATTATCAAGATATACTTCGATAATAATTGATGGTAGAGATGACTTATTTAGGTTATTCCAAGTTGATCTATGAAATAAATATGGCGTCAACTCGAAACCATGATTGCTTTGCCCAAGAGCTAGAGATATGGCTTCCAAAATAGTGGATTTCCCCACACCATTATTCCCTACAATTACGTTCTTTTGAGAAAAAGGGATATCGGCATGTTTTATGCCCTTAAAATTCTCAATAATTATTCTGTTTATCATGCCTTAGCTCTCCCTTTCTTTAATCTTCTTGAAGACAACTTTTTCCAAATGTTTCGTCCCAATTCGACTTCTTCTATTGAATAGCCGTATTTCTCAATGAGTATTCTTTGGTCTGTAAAATCAAGAATTTTATCTATAGATTCTCCCTTGCGAAGCATAGCGTCTATCTCATCAAATATCGCGGCATTGTCCTCATTATATGGCAAGAATATGGATTCAACCTCGCTCGGCATGAGTTCTAACACTCCTCCTCCAAAGTTTCTACCTACTATTTCGGCATGAGCAAAGGAGAATGAGTTATAGTAGCTTGCTACAAATGCTTTGTGATTAGTACTTGACTTGAAGAATACACGATGCATTGTATCTGTTGTATAAGCCTGAGCACTGTTTAGCACAAGGCGAGGAAACAGATGATTCCTTCGGAGGAATAAGGCATCAGATAGTTTTATAGAAGGAATTACAAACCAGTCATCCCGGATGCTGGTTTTATATCCTTTATTAATACCCTCTGCTTCTCCAGAAGCGATATACTCTTTTGCTCCTGCATGGCTGGCAATAGATTCCTTTGATTTAAATACCAATAGATGAGCACGACTGCCTTTGTTCACATTTTTGAGCCAATCATTTGCTGTAAAATCAAGGCTTGAAACTTGAACACTCCTTCCAACCATCGGCTTTGCGAAATCTTCTAATCCATAAAAGTCAACTATGGATTTTGGCACAGTAAAATACTGATTGGCTCCTGTGGTAATGCCGACTTCTACAGATGCGTAATCACCAATATGAGAATTATTCTTTGTGGAAAGATTCTCTATAAAAGAAATTTCTTCTTCCGTTAGAAAATAATACGACCATTTATCAGAATCCTTATTAACTGTCTTGGCATTAAAATGTAGACCTTCGTTTAATAAAGATTGCAAAGAAGAAATATCCTTTACATCTATATGGTCGATACTATGGCTGTTGCTGCCATTTTTATCGCATAGTAATAATACTACTTCCTGTTGAATATCGTCAAACACAAGTTGCTCAAATGAGATGATATTCACTTGATTGAAAGTCTTAATAAGATAATTTCTCAGTTGCTTGGCATAGGATACTTGTAAAATGTCAGCCGGAACTACAAATGCAATTTTTCCACGATTCTTCAACAACAGAGTACTGCCTATTATGAATGTTACCCATGCATTTGTAAGTTTAGAATATCGTAGATGTGCTTTCTGGAAAATTTTAGCAGCTAACGATTGTAGAGAATCGTCATAATACTGATAACGAATAAACGGAGGATTACCAATTACTAGATCAAATCGTTGATTTGTAGACAAACAAAAGTCATGGAAATCACGATTTTGAATCTCAGTATCGTGGAGTCCGATTGACAATGCCTTATTTGCTTCCTCTGTATCTAATTCCACACCAACACAAGATGTGAAATCCATGTTAAGATTTTGCATCTGTTCAATAAACACTCCGTCGCCACAACTTGGTTCCAAAACATCAGGATGCAGTAAACCGGACATCCCCCATTGTAAAAGGAATGCTGCTATACGTGGAGGCGTATAATACCCACCTCTCAGCTTTTGTTCTGTCGCATTTTCAAATAGTTGCATATATCTCTGATATTTTGGGTATTTGATAATACTCTTCCTCAGTTAAACTGAAAAGCTTTTGAATAAGCGCCTCCATCTCTGATTTTTTATTGGAGAAATTTCTTTTTAAAGGAGTAAGGGCTCTATTATTGTTTCCAGCCTTAATAATTCTATCCCCGATTGAGATAAGTTCTCGTTGGAGAGCTGAGATATCATCATGTAATTTCTTATCATTTTGATCGTTAAAATCAATAGCTCTGAATGGCAACTGCTTGAGAACCTTAGTTCCTCTCGCAATGAACCCACCGCGAAATATCTCACCATATAGTGAGGATATCCATTCAAGTGGTCTGGAGGTCAGAAGAGCTTGAAGATAATAAATAGAATAGGGAGTTTTTGCAGGTAAACTAATAACACAGTAACCTGCTGTCCCTCCCGAAGACACCAGTGTGCCATGTACATCCACGGCGTATTTCTCTCCTTGTGAGAGCACTCCTACAATTAATTTGCAAGGCAATTCACATGCTTCAAGACTTTGATGTCTGCCATATCTGTGCCATTCATTTTCATTCTCTGGGACGGGCTTAATGTCTCTATTCTTCCTGTTGAGTTCGTGCTTATGTGCAATTATATAAGCGTATCCTAAGGGATAATTTGACGCTAACTCCTCTAACGGCATGATCTGCAATTTACCATTCTCATCTTTGAAATATGGGAATATAACACGCGCATTTGGTCTGAAAGAATTATATGAACTCAGACCATAATCCTTAACAGTTACAAAATATGGTTTTGTAAGACTCTTTTCTATTTCCCAAGTCGAATCACCTCGCTGAAATTTATATGTTGTTTCAGTTTCTTCAATCGGTTGAAAAATATAAGTCTTATTCGCACTCGTCTGTATTCCGTTAAAAATGTTGTCATTTCCTACGACATCTGACAAGGTAATACCGTCTCTATATATTTTTTCAAATAATGAATCGAACTCTTCTGGGAATAATGCCCATGTGTCAGAGTTTATGCTTTCTGCCGAGCGTTCAGTTACAGCATTAGATTCAACCCTTCCCCTCCAACGAGAAATATTTTTAATTTCTTCGTATTTAAAATTAGGGTTATCATGCTTGGACAAAATAAGCAGACATGTGTATGTGGTCTTTCCGCCAAATACCTGATTTGCTCCGAATGACGTTAGTTCGGATAGGTAATGATTTTTTGAAATCAGTTCTCGCAGTTTTAGAGCTGCTCCGACCTTCATGAATTTGCTGGGAATGATATATCCAAGAACCCCATTATCTTTTAGCAGTTGGAGTCCGCGTTCAATAAACAAAAAATATTTGTCATATTGCTTATAGGCAGAATCATATTTAGAAGGATACAATGGATGCTCCAAGGGCGTGAGATTCTTCATGTCCTCAGATGACATATAGGGTGGATTGCCGATGACAACGTCAAATTTCAGATTGCCAAAATCATATGTATTAATGGTTTCAATGAGATTGCCATCTCGTACATCCTTTGGTGCAAGAAGGCTATTTCCGAAAAATATATTTTGCGATAGACTTGGAAGAATTGGTTTATAATCAGCTAAGGAATTAATATCTTCTCCTTCAAGCACCTTTAACAGAAGACCAAATTTGGTCGCTTCTGTGGCATTATAGTCCTTGTCAACTCCATAAATGCAGCTAGTCAGTATTCTTACCTTAACAGAATATGGTAACCGAAAGCTATCTATTCCGTTCCTATGCAATTTGTCAGGAGAATTCTGTATATAATAATCCAATATGACATCACACAACAACTGAAATAATTCAAGCAAGAATGCTCCTGACCCACATGCAATATCCGCAAATTTGAGTTCGCATAATTGCCGTAAATCCTTGCCCTCAATTTTAGGCAGTACTGCTCGCCTTAGTATCTCTTGGATTATGTATGTCGGTGTAGTAACAACATCTCTATCCACATTCTCGGGCTTATCAACAATGGCGAGGGCATCATCAAGTATTGCAAGCCTTTTGGAAAGGAATATTTCATAGATTTTCCCAAGAATATCAGAAGACAAAACTGCAAATGAATATGGAGTCTCCGGATAATAAAGCTGCCTTACAATGTCCCAAAATGTTGATGAGATATTGCCGATTAACTGTGGAGCAAGATATTCATCAAAAAGCCCCGAATTATATTTTAAGTCAGCTTTGTGAAATAAAGATACCAACTCAGAAGCATCCCCTTTTTCAGCGATAGCCAGTAATTCCTGATATGTCTCAATGTTGCGGTCTTCACATACGCGTAGGAACAGAAGTTTGTTAATATAGCTTTGTACAATATCCGACAACTGATCTAACGGCATTTCTGGTCTTTCCCGATGTATCTCATTTGCTAATGCCAGCCTCCAATTATTTATTTGTTCTATGAATAATCTATCAACAGGCTTATGCTCGACATTACGTTCAATATGTTCCCATACTTTGTCAAATTCACCAGTATATACGCTCTCATGACTTAACAGAGAAGAAATTTCGTCGAATTTCTCTGCGAATTCAGTATAGTGGTAACTTTTGATAAGCCCCTTTTCTCTGCTGTCGTTCTCCTTTACAGGAATAGTAGTATCATAGATATATAAATATTCGAAATTTGAGAGAACGGAAATATGAAGGCCTGCTGTATAACCATATCTTCTTACTTGTTTGGCTGGGGCATCTTCAAGTTCAATTTTGACATGGGGCTTCTTTGCTTCCAAAAAGAATTTTCTTTCTGAAAACAATCTAAAAGTATAATCAGGTTTCTTCGTGTTGGAAAGCGCATCTGCCTTTAATGGTTCTTCCAATAGAACCTCCCGCTCATTTGTGCTTTTCCCTTGGGTATTCTTTATATCCCAACCTAAAAGCTCAAACAGAGGGTCTAGGAAATCACTTCGCAGCAATGTTTCGTTATAACGTTCAGATTTGTAGTAAGTAAAATCTTGATCAAATCGCGATATCAAATCAGCAACCTTCTTTTTCTTTTCCATATTCGACTATACTTTCAGAAACAATTGATAAAACATCATTTGCAGAAGATTCTCCAGCTATCACATCATACACTTTATCAGCCAACCAAAGCTGCCTCAATTCATTCTCATCAAGATTATAATATTTGGCCAATATAGGGATATGCTCTTCTTTTGCGAAACGCTCACCACGTTCAATTCGACTATACATTGGTGTATCTATGTCAAGTAACGCGGCTATCTGCCTTTGTAGATAGCCGCGCTCCTCTCTCAGGGATTTTAATTTCTGCGCAAAAAACATTTTTGTCAAAATTTGACTTGTCAATTTTTGACAAAAATAGCCATTAATCTTGATGCGACCAAATATTCTCAAGATTTTCTCTAAAAAACATAAGCCACCCATAAGAGCCAATATATACGCAATATATAAATATCGGGGCGCTTGGTAAAAATTGTTGGGAAATGTGGCTGATATTTATATGGATTTCGGGGCAAATGGGTGAATGGCAGGGAGAAAGGGCATATATAAATAACCATCCCATTTGTAAAGCATGTGAACATCTGAATAACAAGCTTTTACAGACGAATCTATTTGCATAATTTTGCCGTTGCATTGATGCGAAGTCAATTGCAGAAACATGTTTTCAGATGGTGAACACGGGAATGCCTGCAACACTTCCTCGACGACCAGAACCGCTAATATTTCATATCATGGCGGACAATTCAAATCTCCAATCAAATCAAGCTGCCAACGCAGTGCCTGTCTCTCCCTTCAAAGAAATCCTCACTATCGAGGAAGCAGCCGAATTTCTAAGCGTGTCGAAAAGCGATCTCTACAAGCCAGACGAGCGCACAGGCGATTCCTCACTACAAGCCAACCGGCAAACGGTGCTACTTCAAGCGAAGCGAACTTGAGGCATGGATTCTTGCCGGAAGAATCTCGACCAAATCGGAAAATCGCGCAACGGAGCGAATGCCTATTGCCTCAAAACAAACTGCAAAGGTAAGTTTTTCTTTCCGCATACACAGCTTTTTTACTATGCCCCGGCAATATGCTTCCTTTAAATCCGGGTAAAGCCTGAACATCATGTCTGCCCTGCGTCGTTGTGAATCGGTCCATTTTTCAGGTGATTTGAACAAGGCGTAACGTCCGCGTGCCAAAAGTTCTTTGAGTGTGTCACCATTTTCAAGGCGTTCGGCAACATATCTGCGCCCTTCTAGCCTGGCATTCTCCTTGGCATCGGTTTCGGCATTGATGGCGTCCCAGCGGTGGGCGATGCGTATTTCCTGCACCGCATCCAAGGCAAGCCTCTGGAGATGAAACCTGTCAATTACCCGCGATGCCCGCGGAAAGGCCATACGGCAGATTTTATGCATGCTTTCCGATAAATCGAGCGTTATCTCGGTGACTTTATTGCGAAGCTCGCTTTTAATCTGACGCAAGGCATGTATGACAGTATCGGCTTCCGTGCCAAGTACTATGGCCACAATGGAGCTTTTCCTGCCGCGAGCCTCCTTGTTGGTCACGATCGTATACAGCTCTCCGCGGCTGAGCGAGGTTTCGTCGATGCTCAGATGCGGCCCGATGTTCTGTGGAAATACACGCCATCGTTCGGCATGAAGACCCTCTGAGGTGTCCTTCCACTGCCGGTAGCCGCTCAGATGACGCTTATACTGGCGCTCGAACAGGTTTCCGTCAATGTCAAAGAACCATTCAAGAGAGCGGCCCGTAATCGGGTATCTGTCCAAGCATACCTTTTAAAAAAGCCGCGAACTCTTTCGAGAAGCGGGTTCCTTCGGCTACCAGATCCCAGCGTCGGCTGACGCTCTTGCCCGTTGCGGTGTCTATCCATCTGCGGCGCTTGACGTGGAAAGACATCTTGCGGCCTCTGACCGGATAATCCCTGACGATACTCTCTTCATAGAAACCATTAGGGCGCAACTGTCCCGAGCCATAGCCGGCAACCCCATTATCATGTTCCTCCAATGTAACGTCAAGCGTTTCTGTGGTTTTATCCACTTTGACAACCTCAAAGTACTCTATCATTTCTTCCGGCAGAACACATTCCGCCAGCTCTATATACGGATTCTTTTCCATCGCAGTCTGTTTTGACTGCAAAGATAAGTTTCTCATTCCGCATACACAGCTTTTTTACTATGCGCCCGAAAACTGCAGATTAAACAAGCAAGTGCGAATTTACGCAAAGTGTTTGAAAAATTCGATTTTGGGAGTAGAGTAATTTAGTTTCTTCCGAGGGCGATTATTAATTTTCTTTTGAACCGACATTATATCATGAGGGCTAATTTCGTCAAAGTCAGAGCCTTTTGGTATGTATTGTCTTATCAACTTGTTTGTGTTCTCTACCGATCCTTTTTGCCATGAAGCATAAGGATCAGCAAAATACACCACCACACCGTTAAGGCCTTTTGTAATGAGTTGATGTTGCGAAAATTCAGATCCATTGTCCGTGGTAATGGTAAGGACGCCCTCTGCCCTGTATGCGAAAAGCAGCCTGTTGACCTCTTTGGCCAATTCCCTGGCCTTTTTCCCGTGTTTAAGACGATGTATGATTACATATCCTGTTGATCGTTCAACAAGTACGAGGATGGCTTGAAATCCGTTCTTGCCGATAATCAGATCCATCTCCCAATCTCCGAAACGATTTCCGTTGGCTTCAGTTGGTCTGTCTTTTATTGATGTCCGATTCGGAATATTTCGGGCAGACGCAGATTTATAAGGATTTGACTTGCGTCTATGGCCTTTGTGGCGAAGGTGTTCATACAACGAACCTCCAGCCTGTCTATCTTCTTTTACCCATGTGTAAATCGTTGTGTGGCTAACCTTTTCACCTTTTATCCTCATTACTCCGGATATTTGCTCAGGTGACCACTGGTCAATCCTAATATGTTGTAGACATTCAAATTTCAGCTTAGATGGGATAGCCGAGTTTTTACAGATACGTTCCTTGCGTTCATCAGCCATCTCCTGGGCGTTATGAGCATATCCGCCACGTTTGTTACAGTTCCGCGCCAGTTCACGATAAATCGTTGAATATGTACGCCTATAGCCTGAGCGATAAATTCGGGGGACTTACCGCATTGTTTATACGCAAAAATTTGCGACCTTTGTGTTGAGATTAAATGTTTGTACATGAGCAATACAAAATTAGTTAATCTTAGGGAGACTTCGGTCTCCTTTTTTTGTATTGCTTGTCTTTTTCTGCTAAAGACCGCGCAATACAAAATTAGTTAATCTTAGGGAGACTTCGGTCTCCTTTTTTGTATTGCTTGTCTTTTTCTGCTAAAGACCGCGCCGCCAATTGGCCATCACGCAGGATGTGTTATTTAACGGCTATGCTTTCGCACTTCGATCTTTAATTTAGGAATCATTTCCAATAAAATAGCCCAAAGAATTTATTTAAAGCTATTATATATTATATGTTATCGCCAAAAAACATTGACAAAGCGAAAGATATAAAGACAATATTTACTCGAAAGGGTTACAAGTGTTAAAAACACACTTCATTAACACAATTTTATAATTATGCCGTATTGATTTATAAAAAATGGAATAATTTTGTCATAAAGTGCTTGGTAGCACTAATCATCGAATTATCAACCTTAAATTTATCAAACCACTGATTTACAATGAAAAAGAAGTGCACTTTTCTGATTTCATGTGCTCTTGCCGCGTCATCACTGACAGCTTGGGGGGCTATCCCAGCCTATGATGCCGAATCCGCCCTTAACTCCGCCCGCACCGATCTTGCAAACTGGATGAAGTACCTCCCCGACGAGGTGTTCGCAGCTCATGTTTCTATCCCGGGTTCACACGATACTGCGACCGGACATAACGTTACGCTTGCATCTTCATCTAAGGCTCAGGAAAAAACTCTGGACGAACAGCTCGCCGGCGGCATACGTGCGTTCGACTTCCGTCCCGACCTAAAGACTATCAACGGAGAAAAAGTCCTTAACTGCAACCACGGACTTGCCTCAACAGATCTGACATTCAAAGACGCCATGCAGATGCTGGCCGATTACCTTGCAGCACATCCTTCGGAATTCATGGCTATCCACATGTTCCGCGGCAACACAAAGAACGACGGCAGCGCCGACACTCGCGCCGAGATCAGCCGGCAGATCGACGAAATACTCAATCAAGGAGAAATCGCAGAATACATAGTCGACTACAATCCCTATCTGAAAGTCAAGAACATGCGCGGCAAAATCGTCATTTTCCGACGTGACGCGATCGCATACGCCGACATTCACAAAGCCGGCAACCTCGGCGGATGGCCCGGCGACGCCGACCTATGGGTGGCCGGAAGTGCCGCAACAGCAACAAATGCCAGCGATATGGGTATGTACGGAAAAATCCGTGTAACCGACGTATCCTCTCCTAAAGGCGATGCTACAAAACTCGAAACAGAAAAACAGTCAATCATAAACCTTTTCAATTACAACTGCACCGAAGTACGTCCCAACGAAGCCGCAAGGACAAACGGAAGCTACAAACCCGAATGGACCATGATGTTCACATCAGGCGAAGGCACGGCTTCCGGCCAGAAAGGCTACCTCGGCAACGCCGAAATAACACATCCATTGCTGATCGACCTTATAAACAACGCCGAACAGTCAGGCCCGACCGGCATAGTGCTCTCCGACTGGGTACTCGTCGACAGCCACGAATATTCCGGAACGACCTACAACACCCGGGGTGCGGCCGTCGTTACAGCCATAATCGAGAACAATTTCAAATATATCGGCGAATTCATTCTCGACGACGAACTGTTCACAGACGGCATCCCCGAAATTCCGGAAGCCAACCCCATCAGCGGCAATGAATATTACTTCCGCAACGTAGCTACCGGCCAGTTCCTCTCATGCGGTGCTGACTGGGGCACGCGTTCAGTCATCGCCGACCAGGGTCTGCGCATCACACCACTCTACAGCCGGCTCGACGGAAACTACATGCTCAACACCACTATGCGTCAGCACGGCGAGTATGTCCCCAACTTCCTCGGTCCCGACCTGTATGTCGACAACTCCGCTTTCCAGGCCGTGAACTTCGTACCGGCCGGTGCTCCGGACACATATTACCTAACTTACAACGGCAGTGTCACCGACGAAGGCTCTGAAACGCCCCGCGACGCCGTAGTTGCTCTTGCCCCCGAGCGTAATGTGACCGGCAACACATACACCGACGGATCCAAATATCTTATCGTCCCCCTCGAATTCACCGAAGGCGACACCCGCCTGCAGTGGGAACTTCTCACAGAAGAAGAACTTCTGGCCGAACTTGCAGCCGAAGCCACCAAGGAAAAAGGCGTAGACCTTTCGTTCATGATCCACGGCAACAAAGTGCGAGCAAACGACGGCGACAACAATTCATGGGTATTGACCAACGAACTTGTGAAGCCCACAAGCTCCAACAGCTACAAGATACGTACAGAATGCTGGGGTTCGAACGAATGGTACGATAAGGATCAGGTGTTCCGCGTATTCAACAGCGGTTATTCCGCAAGCTATGCCGACAATTACGCCTGGACTCTAAGCCAGACCGTTAACGGCCTTCCAAACGGTATATACAACGTCAGCGTGCAGGCACTTGCAGCAAACACACCTCTCGACAAGGATGATGAATTCACATTCACAGTCAACGGCATCGACATGCGCCAGGGCATGCACACCGAAGAAAACGGAACCATGGACTGCGCCGCCGCTCTGACCAAATTCCGCGATGAAAGTCTTGGTTTCTGCCGCATCAAGCGCGAAAATATCATCATAGAAGACGGCAAACTTGAAATAAAGGCCACCGGCAATGTTCCCGAAAACCTCAAGAGAGCATTCTTCTTCGACAACTTCGGACTGAGCTATTTCGGCCGTGTTGAAACCGGTCTTAAATCAGTAGGACTGGCAGACGAAACCATCGGCAGCGACACTCCGGTCGAAGTCTATAGCCTCTCCGGCATCATGCTCCGTCAGAGCACACCTTTCGCTGATGCACTCGAAGGACTCGAAAGCGGCATATACATTGTCCGCGCAAACAACATCTGTATGAAAGTCGCCAAATAAGCACTTTACGATACACAACAAATACAAGCGGAGCGGCCGAAATCGGCCGCTCCGCTTGTATTTGTAACTATATTAAATTTTTATACTTACTCCCACTCGATGGTTGCCGGCGGTTTGGAAGATATATCGTAACATACACGGTTCACGCCGCGGACTTTATTGATGATCTCGTTGCTGACCGAAGCCATGAAATCGTATGGCAGATGCGCCCAGTCGGCTGTCATGGCGTCAGTAGAAGTAACAGCCCTCAGTGCCACGGCACGTTCGTAGGTGCGTTCATCGCCCATAACGCCCACACTCTGCACCGGCAGCAGTATCACACCGGCCTGCCACACCTTGTCATAAAGACCGCTGCGGCGCAATCCGTCAATAAAAATATGGTCGGCTTCCTGAAGGACTGCTACTTTTTCACGCGTAACCTCTCCGAGTATACGCACGGCCAGACCGGGACCCGGGAAAGGATGACGGGTGATAAGATGTTCGGGCATACCAAGCGCACGGCCTACGGCACGAACCTCATCTTTGAAAAGCAGACGCAATGGTTCGCATAGACGAAGGTTCATCTTCTCCGGAAGACCGCCGACATTGTGATGACTTTTGATTACAGTTCCGGTGATTGAAAGCGACTCGATACAGTCCGGATAAATCGTACCCTGCGCAAGCCATCGTGCATCGGTAATCTTGTGTGCCTCGCGATCGAATACTTCAATAAAATCCGCACCTATGATCTTGCGCTTGCGTTCGGGATCAGTAACCCCGGCAAGGTCGGCAAAGAATTTGTCGGAAGCGTCCACACCACGCACGTTCAGGCCAAGACATTCGTAATCGCGCAACACATCTGCAAACTCGTTCTTGCGAAGCATGCCATGATCGACAAATATACACGTAAGATTGCTGCCTATGGCACGGTTAAGCAACACAGCGGCCACAGACGAATCCACACCTCCGCTCAGGCCGAGGATCACACGGTCATTGCCGAGTGTGGCACGCAATTCGGCTACAGTGCTTTCGATAAACGACTCCGCCGACCAGTCGCGGCGTGCTCCGCATATCCCTACAGCAAAGTTTTCCAGCAGCTTCATGCCGCATTCGCTATGGAACACCTCGGGATGGAACTGCACGCCCCATACACGTCCGGCCGTTGCGGCATGGAAAGCGGCATAACGGACATCGGCGGTTGACGCCGCTACCTTATATCCATCGGGCAAAGCGGTTATGGTGTCGCCATGGCTCATCCACACCTGTGCGCCCGGAGCAATGCCGGCGAACAGAGGACAATCGGCATCAATTTCATTCAGACGCGCGCGGCCATATTCACGTGAACCGGCCGGCTCAACCTTTCCGCCGAATGTATGTGCCATCAATTGGGCGCCATAACAAATCCCCAGCACCGGAATGCCGGCTGCGAACAGGCGCTCCAGATCTATACGGAACGCTTCGGGATCATAGACCGACAGCGGACTGCCCGACAGAATGACACCGATAATGTCTTCGTCGGCTTCGCGGCCATAAGGATACTTGTTGTAAGGAATAATCTCGGAATAGATATTCAGTTCGCGCACACGACGTCCGATGAGCTGAGTGGTCTGCGAACCGAAATCCAGGATAACGATTTTCTGAGGCATGTGTAATTTCCGGGAATAAATTGTGATTCTTCGGCAAAGGTAAGGATTTTAATCCGTCGCCGCAAATCTCCTTACGTATGCAAAAAATAAAGAGTTGCGCCGTTTTCCGGCGCAACTCTTGCAAATGGAGAATGAAGGTAATTTTATTTCAACAATGCTTTGACAGCTCCTGTATGACTTACGATAATATACACACCGGGAATCACATCGGCACGAGCAACACCTATGCCGCTAAGATTGTAGATGCGGACATCAGCGTCAAGACTATCGACTGCGATTTGTTCAATACCGCTAAGATTAAGTGTGGCTGAAACTATTTCGCTTTCAGCTCCCGGTCCATAATTGTATACGGGTATCACAGAATATTCAAAAGTGTAATCACCGGAATCTGCTTTTCCGTCAAGCGGACTGTCGATATAGCTCAGCCCTTCGACCGGAGTTTCGGTAAGCTGACTGCCGTCGCGGAAAATATGGTAACCGACCACAGCAAGATCAGAAGGTAACGCCGGAAGCGCCTCATAGCTGATATCATCAATCATAAGCGCCACCGTATCATAGCTGTCATGATTGACAGCAAAGTATTTCGCACCTTCAGGCAGGACAAAAGAGAACTCAGTCCATACCTCAGGCACTTCACCGGAATCTGCCATACCGGAGATTTCAACTGAAGTGGTGAAAGATTCGACGTCATTTCCCGTGACGGAATAATACACCTTGAATGTTTCGGGCCATGCGCTGGAGAAACTTCTCGCCCAGAAAGTTACAGTCTGAGCATTGCCGGACAGTTCGGGCGAGATCAGCCAGTTATCGTTCTGCATGCTGACTGCGCTGGCGGCCATCATGAAAGAGTCACCGCTATGAGGTTCTGCATCAATCCAGAACTCTTCCGGAACCTGTGCCACCACACGGTTAAAGAGCTGGAATGCCATGGGCTGTGTCTGATATGGATTTATCAGTTCCCGGAACACATTGTAAGTTTTTACTCCGTCGCCGTCGTGAACAGACCATCCGCCCGCACCCGAAATCGACATCGGAATGTACTCTTCGCTTTCGAAATCCTCGTCGATGGCAATCGGAACCCCTGTTTCATTTACAGGTTCCTGCCATGTAAGCATCACCTTGCCATCTGAAACCGTAGCCGTCAGAGCGGTGACAGCCGAGAAAGGTTTACGGTCGACCTTGAGATTTGTTTCGGCCTTATTGTCGGCAGGAGTTGCTTCACCGTCGATAACAGCCTCGAATGCGATATCGATATTCTCCGGCACATTCAATGGAAGTGTATACTCAATTTCTGTATCGAAAAATGCGTTAGGAGCCATCTCGGGAAGATTTTCTGTTGCCACGGCAACTCCGTCGGCTTTCAGCACCACCGATGCTCCTGTAGCAGCAGATGTTCCGAGATTTTCTATACGTGCTTTTACTCGTATCGTTTCCCCCGGAGATGCTTTGGGCGGAGCGGAGAACGAAACAAGGCGTAATTCGGTTTCGGCAAGATCGCGGATGCGGATATTATCGAAAGGAACGCTCCATGTATGCTCCTCGTCGTTGTGCACTGCGGTCAGGCGTATTTCAAACTGTACGGCACCGGAAGCCTTGAATTCATCAAGTGGAATACGGGCAAGTGTCCATCCGTCGGTAGGTTGGCTTTTAAGGTCTATGGTCTTGACAACGGAAAAATTTCCGTTTCCGCCGGCCACAAGCACCTCAAGCAGACTCCCCTGCCCCTGATACCAGAATTCAAGCACAGGCCGCGAAGCCGCCGATATGTCGGTACGCACTGAAATGAGTCCGAGCATGGCATCTTTCTGATAAGGCAGCCAGAGATAGAATCCGTTATCGCCGTCCTGCGAAGCCAGAGGCTGAGGCGCATCAGGATCATCGGGATCAGCCATCGATGCAAAATAATCGTCGGAGATAGTGCCGTACATCATGCTGTTGCTACCTGTCGATTCTGGATCAATAAGCCACATACCGTCGTAATAACCGTCGACAAACGATTCTGTGAACGGCATCGGGTCAGGTTGTCCGACTGTAGCGATATTGGAAGCGCAGTCAAGGGAATAGTATTCACCGAATCCAGCCGTCACCTGATATGCAAAGAAATCCTGACCGGACAAATCGGGATATTCGATTATAATTGATGTTTCTTTTGTTTCATAAAGAGCGGGATCATAATATGTGCCGAAAGCGTCGAATACATAGTAGGTCAGTTGGTCTGTATCGACATAACCGCCATTTTCACCCACTTCGCCGGGAGCAGTCCACGACAATGTGGCTTTGCTGAAATCATCAGCCACTTCAAGACGCACATCCGTAGGTGCCAGCGGAGTATCGGGTCCGCAAAATATATTCTTGTATTCAACAATGTCGCCGGCAGTTTCACCGACAAATGCAACACCCGTAAAACGGTTGTTATAGCCGGCGTACATTTCCACGTTTTCAAGCGTGATTACCTGTCCGGGAGCAACATCCTCATAAACAAACTTATCGACACCCCAACGCGAAGTGATCTCTACTTTTGAAATCTCGGTAAGATCCTCTCCGGCTTTGGTCTTGGTCGGTGCCGTATAGACAACAGTAGATCTAAGCTCTCCCTTTGGTGCAAGCGTCCATGTCAATGATCCTGCGGCAGGCGGATCGACAACAACGGGAGGTGTTACAGAACCTTCCCGGACACCCACATTCGCAAGTTTCAGTGTTCCTTTCTGGTTGACGTCGACACGGGATGTCGTGCAATGAAAACCGAAATAATAGTAACCCTCTTCAGGAATGGCGCAATTGAACTCATATTTCGTCATATCCTTGACATCGTATATTGTCCTGGGAGCTACTTCTGCAAGCATGCCTTCGACTGTAGCTTCGCGTCCAACCCATGCTTCAAGTTCAACACCTTTGGCGCCGCTACCCATAAAACCTACTTCGAACGACAATACATAGTTACCGGCCGTCATGTGTACAGGAACGGTAATCAGCCAGTCATCGTTTACATCAACTTCATTCGGAACCATACAGGCCGCGTATCCGTTGACAGCCCCGAACTGCCACTTGCGGTTATCGCCGTTGACATTTATAGCCGTATAATTCTTGACCTCCGTACCGTTTTTACCAAGGTCATGAGTAAACGGAACCTCGACAGAGTTTTCCGGGACTTCCGCCACGGTTTTTCTGACTGAAAGCGGCCGTTCTGTTATTGCATGTTGCCCCCGGTTGATTTCTTTTACGCTTCCGTAAGTAGTTGCGACACTACGTACTGCCGGAAGTTGTGCACCCGCCGACAATGTTGCCGCCAATGCGAATGAAAAAAGAGTAAGTTTTTTCATAAATGGAAATTTTATGTGATACGATTAAACAAATTACCTTTGTCTGCTCTCTATCATACAAATTTATAAACAAAAATCAACAAAAACCAACTAAAATTATTAAAAAAAACAAAACAGCGAAATTTCAAGACTTTTTTCCACACAACACATCTATTCGCCACCAATTTGATGTGGTTTCGAGCCGCATTACAATCTTATTAAAGGACACATCGTAAGCAAGCACATCATATCTGACAATAATCAGATTGATAGCATTTACTATATGTGTAACACTACACTTTTTAATTAATCGCTTCTTTCCGCTCAAAACAATACCTGATGAGCTGTTTTTTTGAAAAAATTCTTTATCTTTGCTCCAACAACAGATCAACAACCCAAACATAAAAAAGATTCATAACAAATCCTATTTCAGAATCAGAATGAAAAAACAAGTACTCCTGCTCCTCGGAATCGCCGCAGCCGCAATACCGACAGCCGTCGCCACCGAACTCTGCAGTATGACTGCCGATATCCGCCAGTCTGCATCACGTGCCGACGAGATAAACCAAGGCACTCTACTCTATGAAAATTTCGACGAATGCACCGGTATGGCATCCTGGGTTCCTCTGGGATGGGAAAAATATTCCGAAGGCAGTGCAAATCTCCCGCTACTTAACCAGTGGCTAATCTTCAGCAAGATGGAAAATCATCGCGTAGACCCTGTAGATGGTTTGTATTTTGCCCAGATATCCCCTATATTGGATCGCACAAAACAGCAGGATGAATGGCTGGTCACGCCGGAACTGACACCCCGCACCGGCGACAAACTATCATTCTACGTACATTTCACGCCACTCGATTTCTTCAAGCACAACTCTGAAGATGACATAACAATCGACGAGGACTACAACGTGAACTGGGTCAACCAGACCAAAATATGCACACTCGCCCTTATGGCCCAGGTCGACGGAGCTGAATTTGTCACAATCCATGACTTTGCCGACGAATACATGGGAATCGCCTACGGTGACCTTTCCATGCTGCGTTTCGACAGCATGCAACGCAAAGAATTCGACCTTAACGACTATGTGGGCAAAAAAGTCCGCTTCGCATTCCGTTATACAGGCACCGACGGAACAACAGTACTTATCGATGCTGTAAAAGTAGGCTACGAAGAGGCTAAAGTTTCTTATGCCTGGCCGGAATCCACATTATATTACGGACTTCAGCCAATAGGCGAAGGCCGTAACTATTTCCCCATGCCTGTAGCCGTATATCCGGTGTTTTCACCCGTAGTATGGACAAATACATCTGAAATAGAGGACGGTTCATTCATCTGGGCTTATATGGATCCTCTGACCGGTGATGCAGCCACAAGCACTGATGCCGATAATCTAGAATTGATTTATTATCCTGACTACACTAACGAACACTCTTTCTATAATAATCTCTTCACACCCCATGTGCTCCACGGCGGCAGCCCCAATCACGCAGTAGCATCTTTCGCCCATAAGATCTATGCGTTACAGGCCGGAGGTGCGGCGACTTATCTGCAAAGCGAGGCAACAGACACTGAAGAAGCCCTTTTCATTGATTTCGGCATGTTGCCTTTCTCACCCGCCATATACAATGACGAAGAAGACGAAAACCTTGCTGTCACCATGGTATCTTACGGTGACGACACCGAGGTTTCATTGTTCGGACACAGCGCCAACACCGACGCCTACTGGCAGGATCTTACAGGAACACAGGATGCAAAAATAGCAGGCATATACAACACATTCACAGCCCCGACAGCTCCTATAGTACTTAACGGAGCGTGGCTCCATGCTTATGGCCGTTTTGCAGCCGATGCAGAATTCACATTTGAAATATTCCGGCTAAACACTTCAGGAGAACCGGAAGGCGAAGCAATCATTTCGAAGTCCATCTCCGGCGCACAGGTGCTCGGCCAATCAGATCAGGTCAACCACGAGGTATGCCTGCGATTCCACTTCGACGAACCTGTAGTTCTTGCAGCCCCGGAATCATACGCATTCCGTGTCAGCGGCTTCAATTCCGACAAAGTAGCACATTTCTGCCCATTGCATTCCAAGTATCCCGACGCACTGAAACGCAACAACGGGTATATCGACATCGTTGCAGGCGGAAGCCATACATACCGTCCTCTTTCATCATTCAGTAATGCTTTCGGTGATCTCTACGGAGCTTTCGCCATCAGCCTCGACGCATGTTATCCCTGGTTGGAAACAAAATCGGAAAACAGCATATATCTCGGACCCGAATCGACTCAACAGATAGTATTCGAAAGCAATTACGATGCAGCCGACTTTACAATAAGCGCTCCCGAGTGGCTCGAAGTGACTCCTTCCGGAGGCCGCAACAAAGCCACACTTACCCTGAAAGGCCATTCAGCCACATATCCTGTCGACGGCACCCTGACAGTAAGCATACCCGGCTACACAAAGACTTTCAACGTACATCAGACCGAATCCGGCATAAGCGCAGTCGAAACAGGCACCGCCGAAGCAGTTGAAGTATACACCATCGGCGGTACTCGTGTTCCGTCCGGTTCCGAACTTGTTCCCGGAGTTTACATCCTACGCAATTCCGACGGCAGCGTAGACAAAAAAATCGTAAGATAACTCGCTTTTAATCTCTAATTTAAACGGGTTCTTAAAGCTATAGATGCTTTAAGAACCCGCAATTTTGATTTTAAATATTATTAAGAAATAAAACAGTCTTCCCTCAGAAAAAGTCCTTACCTTTGCCTTTGAACATTTGTTATAATAACCAACGGGGACTCTGCCGACGGGTTGAGTTTCTTTCTTTTTATTGTATATAAAAAACGGATAATCAAAAAAACGAAAATTATGGCAATCACATATATGACCAAAGAAGGCTACGACCGCAAGATGGAAGAAATAGCCTATCTTGAAAGTGTTAAGCGCCCTGAGATATCACGTGCGATAGCTGAGGCACGCGATAAAGGCGACCTTTCCGAAAACGCCGAATACGATGCGGCAAAAGAAGCGCAGGGTCTTCTGGAAATGAAGATTTCCCAGCTGAAAGATCTTGTAGCAAACGCACGTATCATCGATGAAAGCAAACTTTCCACCGACGAAGTGCAGATGCTCAACCGGGTAAAAATCCGCAACGTCGGCACCGGTTCCGAAGTAGAATACACCATAGTCGCCGACTCCGAAGCAAATCTGCGCGAAAAGAAAATAGCAATATCCACCCCGATAGCTCGCGGTCTGCTGGGTCATAAAGTCGGTGATGTGGTTGAAATAACCATTCCCGCAGGTAAGGTGAAATTTGAGATCCTTGAAATAAATATCTGATAACACCTGTCATGGCAAGCATCTTTTCCCGTATCATAGCCGGCGAGATTCCCTCGTACAAAGTGGCCGAAGATGAGCGCCACTACGCATTCCTGGACATCAACCCTCTCGCCGAGGGCCACACACTCGTCGTGCCCAAAAAAGAGATCGACTATATCTTCGATCTGTCCGACGACGATTTCGCCGCCCTTCAGCTTTTTGCCAAACGTGTGGCTAAAGCACAGCTCCGTGCCATACCTTGCAAACGAATAGCGTCAGCCGTAATCGGCATGGAAGTGCCCCATGCACATATCCATCTCGTGCCTATCGTGCGCGAAGCCGATCTCGATTTCAAAGCTCAGAAAAAAGCGCCGGCACCTGAACGGATGAAAGAAATCGCAGATGCCATCGCCGCCGAATTCAAATGATACCGACAGATGAATAAGAATATTTTCCCAATCTCCATCGTGGCCTTTCTGGCTGTTCCGGCGCTGTTCACCTCCTGCTCGCCACAAAGCGACGGGTGGAGCCTCCGAGGCAACATAAACGGTCTTGATAGCGGACGTTCACTCGCAATTGAAGCACCCTCGGCCACAGGCGGATGGTACGTTGTGGATTCAGTGCATCCATCATCCGACGGCACTTTTTCATATACATCCGCGGCTCCGGCACCTTATCCTGAGATTATGCGCCTGACCCTTCCCGGTTCAGGCAACATATATTTTCCTGTAGATTCTGTAGATTGTGTCACAATCGAAGCCGAGGCAAATTCATTCGCAACAAAACACCATATCGACGGAACAGTATCGGCACGTCGAATCAACGAGGTCGATTCCATCATACGCGTTGTCCGTCCCGACGATGAAACCGGCATGACAAATCTCAAACGTCAGCTTGCCGACTTCATCACAGCAGACACCACCGCTATAATATCATACTACATCATCAACAAATCGCTTGGCGACAAAGCGATTTTCAACCCCTCCGACGCATTCGACAACCGTATATACGGAGCCGCAGCCCAGGTATTCGCAAACTTCCGTCCCAATGATGCCCGCGGCAAAACATTGACTCAGGCATACTTCGAAGGCCGACGCGCGCTTGGCAAGGAAACACTCCCCGCAATGCAGACAATCGAGCTTCCCGAGCAAGGGCTGATTGACATAGTACGCTACGACAGCCGAGGGAACAGACATTCATTGTCGGAACTTGCAGCCAAAGGCAAGCCTGTCGTTCTCAGCTTCACATCCTATGACCTCGATTCATCTCCGGCTTATAACATCGCTCTGAACGAAGTATATTCCAAATATCGTAACCGGGGACTCGAAATCTACCAGCTTGCATTCAATCCTGACGAACTGCAGTGGAAACAGGTCGCCAGAAATCTGCCGTGGATTGCGGTCTGGAACTCACCGACCGACGGTTCGCATGTCGTAGCATCATACAATATCAACATGCTGCCGCTTACCTACGTGATTGATTCACACGGCGACATAGTCGAGCGTGTCGAAAATCCCGCCGACCTTGATTCCGCCATACGAAAACACATTTGATTTTTCTCCAAATAATATGCATCAGGCGCCTTTCCGGATCCGGAAAGGCGCCTGATGCATATTATACTTAAGACAATAATTTATTTGTAACTTTCGGCAGCTTCACGTATGGCATAGAACATGCGCTCGTCAGCTTCGCCAAGTTCCCGGCCGCGACGAGCCATAACCCGACGTGCTATGGCAAAGAATTTTGTCATTGAAACTTCACTGAAGCCTGCAGCTCCCCCTTCCTGAAACGATGCTACGAAATTACGCGGAAAACCTGAACCATGGATATTGACACCGACACCGACGACCGTGGCCGTATTGAACATAGTATTGATACCGGCCTTGGAATGGTCGCCCATGATAAGCCCGCAGAACTGAAGCCCTGTAGGCAAGAAGCGGTGCGCAGGATAGTTCCACAGTTTTATGGGAGTATAATCGTTCTTCAGGTTTGATGCCACACATCCGGCACCCAGATTGCACCATTCGCCAATCACGGCATTGCCGAGAAATCCGTCATGAGCCTTATTCGAATAGCCCTGCATCACGACATTGTTCAGCTCTCCGCCTACTTTACAGAAGGGTCCTATTGTGGTGGAGCCATAAATTTTGGTTCCCATATTCACCGTGCTGTGGCGACACAAAGCCACCGGCCCGCGCAAACAGCTACCCTCCATGATCTCAGCTTCCGGACCCACGTAGACCGGACCGCCTTTCGTATTGATTATAGCACCCTCGACTGTAGCTCCTTCTTCTATAAAAATCAGCGACGGATCACCGATTACAGTACAACTGTCGCTCAGCCGGCAGCTGCGGCGCCCTGCGGTAAGACGGGCATAATCATCTGCAAGCTGTACACCGTTCAGCATGAATATATCCGGCAGCATGGTGATGCGGCGCAAGTCATCGCCGGCATATTCCTTACGCGTCAGCTCATCGCTTCCGCGACGTGCAATAAGACAGTCACCGGCGCCGTAAAGTGCCTCTCCTGATGCAAGGGCAGCGACCGCAGCCGCAAGCTTTTCTGTGGCCACAACATGACCGGCAATATAAAGTGTATCGTCGTCAGCGTCAATACCGGGAAACAGCGGCCTTAGATATGCCGCATCGGCACTCCAACCGTAATTACCCGGCAGAAACGCCTGCCACTTTTCTGCAAGAGTGTCGATGCCGAGGCGTATGGCACCGACAGGACGAGTATAAGTCAGCGGCAAGAGATTGGCGCGCACGACCGTATCGTCGAAGATAATGATGTTCCGCATAGGTTCTGTGTGTTGAATAATGACGCAAAATTACTATTTTTGCATGAAAATAATCATCAGAGAGCAATGAATTATATAAAAGGAGAGCTTTCGGGCGTATGGATAATAGAACCGCGCCGCATAACAGACAGCCGCGGATATTTCTGCGAAACTTTCCGTGCCGATGAATTCAGACGCATTGTCGGACCGGTGGATTTCGTTCAGGAAAACGAATCCGAGTCTGTTCGCGGAGTCATACGCGGCCTCCATTATCAGGCAGGAGCCGCATCACAGGCCAAACTTGTCAGCGTCTGCTCCGGCAGCATAGTAGATGTTGCCGTCGACCTCCGGCGCTCCTCACCCACATTCGGACGCTCCATGCTCATAAAACTTGATTCGGATTCCGGCCGCAGACTTTACATTCCGCGTGGCTTCGCCCACGGCTTCGCGGTGCTTTCAGAACGCGCACGCTTCCAGTACAAGGTCGACAACTACTACTGCCCCCTGTCCGAAAGAACCATACGAGTCGACGATCCCGACCTTTCGATAGACTGGCCGCTGTCAGCCGCAGAAATGATCTTATCCGACAAAGACCGCAACGGTACCCCTTTCTCCTCGTCCGAACTTTTCGACTGAATATAATACCCTCGCATGAGGAGTGTATGACCAACATCCCGATTATGTAATGGTGGATATAATCATAGATTTAACTATTTTCAGTTTGTTCGTTTAATATTATTTTGAAAAATTCGCCTAAATCAATGGTATATTTTGATGTTGACTGGGCAGCCACGACACCTGCGCCCGTGGATACATTGCTGTATCCCCACTTTGATTCCGCAAGCCCGATGTCCGACAGATCTACCATAATGCCTTCATCGACATTCCATTTATATACCGCCCAATTGTAATAGCTTCTCGAGACTGTGGTGAGATAAAGATTTACCTCGCAGTCAAGCAGTGACTCGTCATAGACCTGTGAACGTATCCTGAATGTACAGCCGGAAAAGTTCAGATGAAGTGTGTAGGTCTTGCCTGAGAACTGGCGGTCTGTGAAGAATACGAAATTCGTATCATCGTCATTGCCCATTACGGTCTCGAATACTCCGATGTGTTCCTTGAATATCGGCTCGGAATTATACTCGAATGAGCCTAACTGCAATGTCGGGTTATTGTAGTTCCAGTATTCATCATCCGGCTCTTCATCTATATGGGGAGAACTCCAGTTATATCCGAAATGATAATAATTGTCAGTTCCCGCCGGGTCGTTGACATCCATCTCGATATTAAAGTTGAATGTCACATCGGCAAGCATCTCATAGTGTTCATTGTTTTCCCAGATATCTGTGACTGTCGGAGATGCTTTTACGTGTCCTATGGGTGTGGCGTAAGGGACAATTACTTCGGCGGTTGCAATGCCGTAAGTCGGACTCTCCGCGACAATACGAATTTTGTCGCCCTCTTTCGGAAGATAGTCTGAGCCGACAATCCTCTCGTTGACGAGAATGGTCACAACGGCATCCTTTACATCATGGTTCCTCTCCGATTTTTCATCATTGAACATCCACGTGTGTGTAACATCCACATCGATCGGTTCTCCTGCTTTAATCAGGGAGTTCAGACAAAGCACCGGCTTGGTGTCAATCTCCGGATTGAAGTCCTCGTAACATCCTGTCAGCAAAAAGACTGACAATACCGGTATTATGTATCTTAGAATTGCCATGTGTAGGAAATTGAGGGGATTATTGGTAAAAGTTTCACTTTCTGGAATACCAGGCGGTTGGCGTTATTATGTGTACGCCTGATTGCCACGGTATTCATGTGGCAGTATGCGTTGAAAAGACTGAAAGTCCAGTAGCCACGTTTGTTGCGCACCGTGCAGGAGAGGTCGAGACGGTGATAGAACGGCAGCTGATAATTGTTGACCATTGTCCTCAACGGTGATTCGTCACCACTGTAGCTGTTGCCGAATTCAGGAGATTCCCAGACTTGCGGAAGCAGAGTAAACCGATTGCCGGAATGTCCCGTCCATGTGGCGTTGAGGCTCACTTTGTCACTGATGTTCCAGTTGAGCAGGATGTTGATTGTATGTCTGTTGTCAAAGCGGGCGGGAAAAGTATGACCTCCGTTCTTGTCCGGGAAAGTGCGGTCCGACCACGCGAGTGAATAGGAAATATGACCTGTCAGCTTTCCATAGAGCTTCTCGATTTTGAAATCAATACCTTTTGCCATTCCCTTGCCAGAACACAGCTGGGCATTCCACATCTCAGTCGGCGGTTGCAGATAGTATTCATCACGGTAATCCACGAGATTACGCATGATTTTATAATATCCTTCGACCGATGCGGTGAACATTTTGTTATCCGACTGCCAATATGCTCCGATTGAAATCTTGTCGGCATTCTGAGGCTTGAACCGTCCGGTAATTGGCACCCATTGGTCAGTGGGCAACGAAAGATAGGTCTGGGAAAGCTGATGCACATACTGGTTTGTCCGTGCATATGCGACTTTTACAGCCCAGTTTTCGGAAGGTCTGTAACTGAAGGAAAGTCTGGGGCCTAATCCGTAATTGGTCTTGCCGTCGATGTTGAACAGCGACAGGTGCAACCCTGCGTTCATTCTGAATTTTTCACTTATCAGCCAGTCATCCTCCATATATATGTTGGCTTCATTGGCGGTATATGCCCATGTCGAATCCCGGGTTAGTGTCTGTGTGGTGCCGACGGTATAGTTCCGGTCAGTTCTCGCCGGAAGGAATGAGTGGAGGATATAGTTGCCACCGAAACGCACACGGTTTTCATCGTTCGGTCTCCAGTCGAAATCCGCACGGAAAATCCAGTCGTTGATATTGTTGTTGGTCTTGGATATGGAATGAGACTCCGTAGTGCCGTCATTTGCAATCTCCTTTGACATCCAGTCGTGTTTCATGCCGGAGAAATATCGGGTATATGAGGCAGTGAACTCGGCGGACAACGATGAGTTGAGCCTGTAATTAAGACCTGTCTGTGCCACAAGATTTCCCCAGTGGAAATCAGTCTTGTCATCGTCATACCATCCGGATTCCGGCACTTGTTTGTCCGAAGACCCGGTCTTCAGTATGTCATTGCCGAAATAGACCGACGCAAATCCTGTCGCCTTATTTGAAAAGCGGTGTGTCACCTTGGCGTTCAGATCCATGAAGGCATAGCGGAAACGTATATTTTCTTCATCGCCCGATGAATTGGCAAGTGCCAGCATCGGGATAGACAGCACATCGAACCACGACCGTCTCAATGCCACAGAATAGGTTGTCTTTTTCCCGATCGGTCCGTCGATGTTGAATGCGCCTGAAGTCAGCCCCAGCCTGAATGAGCCGTGATGACCTTCTCGAGAACCGTTCTTCGTGCGGACATCAAGATAGGAGGATAGACGCCCGTCATATTTCGCCGGAATTGAGGACTTGAAAAAGTCGATGTATCTGATTGTTTCCGCGTTGAAAGCGGAAAACAAGCCGGCAAAGTGATTCACCTGATATAAGGGCACGTTGTCGAGCATATACAAGTTTTCGTCAGCGTTGCCGCCATGCACGTGCATACCAGCCATGCCTTCCTGCCCTTCTGATACGCCCGGCTGCATCTGCAACGCCTTGATGACATCGCTTTCGCCGAAAAGTACAGGGGTATTTATGATTTCCTGTGCAGTCAGTTTCTTGGCACCTATTTCCGCAGTTTCTACCGCAGGGGCTTCGAGGCGCGATACAACAACGACTTCCTCAAGCATCCTCGGAACATTGGCAGAAGGTTTAGGTATAGCCGAGGCTGCCACTGAGTCTGTCGGTTTACGTTCTCTTTTCTTAGATTTTGGTTTCCGCTTCAGAATGATGTTCCTCCCTTTGATTTCATATTCAATATTCGAATTCTTGAAAATAATGGAGAGAGTATGTTCCAAAGATTTGTTTTTGACATTTACAGACACACGCATATCTTTAAGCAGTTCGGAAGAATACACAAAATTCTTTCCGGTCTGCTCGACGATACTTCGGAACACTACCGCAGTCGGTTGGTTTACTGCCTTGACTGTGAGATTCTGCGCCATGCAGATGGCACTGACGCACAGCATTATGGCTAAGACAAACTGTTTCATTTCTCCGTCACGGTCATTTTTGTTTCAAGAATATCGTTGATTACAGATATGAGGTCAGTCGGAGTTCCTTCATAGTGGAGTGAAAGCACATATCCTTCAGGGGATGCAGGAACATCCTCGACCTTTACACCGTAAACCGATTCGATTCTCTTTATGACATCCGGCAACGGTGCGTTTTCAAAGTCTATGACCTTGACCTCTGCCAACTGGCTGACAGTCTCGACCGGAACTGTCTGTTGCGGAATGACATTCAGACGATATTCCCTGTATAGGATTGTCGCTGTCGCGGACAGGATGACTGTTGCAGCCACAGCTGCGGCAACCCTATATCTTCTCCATATAGATACGGAGGCAATACCAAGACGATGCCAGCCTGCATCAGGAGAAAATCTACCTCTTTTGTATCGGCGGGCTATGAAATCTACTTCTTTGTTTTTCATATTGTTCAGAAATCTATGCCTAAGCGAAAAGAGAAATATGCACGGATATGACGTCGGGTACCTACATATTGAATCTCATACGAATCGGGAGCGGTCATAGTGACTTCATAATGCTCTGCCCTATATCCGGCAAGAGTCAGTCCGGCTCCGAGGTTGACTCCCATCTTGCGCCCCCAATTGAATCTGTAGCCCATTGTCGGTGATAAATACACGCCTGCTCCCTCGGCAACATTGGCTCCGAGCCTCAAATCTCCGAAAGGAGTGAATTTGCAGAATTTCAGATCTATGCGTCCTTGAATAAAGACAGGTGCCACCCAGTTATCCAGGCTTGTGCATTTTTCCATTCCCAAACCGGCACCTATGAAAAACATAGGATTGATCTGGTAACCGTGAGAAGTGGAGAACCCAGTGTAAAATGTGTTCTCCCGATACATCATCAGATTACCGTTAATACCCGGATAAGCGAATTTTTCGCTTCGCACGCTGCTGCTCCACTCAAAAAAGCCACGATAGCCGCGACGTGGCTGTAGTGCTTCGGACGAAAGTGTTGCCAGCAGTATTATCAGAATGATTAGTATCTTTTTCATGATGTGAATATCGTTTGTTCACACCTATGACCGGCATTCCCCCAAAAAGTCCTATCCGAAAAGAAAAATTTTTCAAAAAAAATTACAGGAACGGCAGGAAGAATGGCTTGTGTCCGTCGCTCAGAGCCTCGCGCAGACGGTTTAAAGCTTTGGTCATCTGATTCTTGACAGTCTTTATGGATATGCCGAGTTCTTCAGCGATTTCCTCGTTTGAATATCCGTCACGCTTGCTCATTAGAAATATCTCCCGACATTTCTCCGGTAATTCATCTATGGCTTTCCAGATTCTTGCGTCACGGAAAGAAGTGTCAATCACCTCTTCTCCAATATCAGGAATAAGCTCCTCTCCAGCTTTATTTTCCTGTATTGAAAGATATGTCAGACATTCATTTCTTACACATCTATATATAAAGGCCCTAAAATTTGATATTTCCCGTCCGGTCTCCAGTCGCTGCCATGTCTTGATAAAAGCCTCTTGCACCATATCCTCGGCAACATCCGCATCATCGACAATGCGCAGGGCGTACATACCAAGCGGCAAGTACATTTTCCGAAATAATACTTCAAAGTCCTCTATTGTCATTAAGTATAGGATTAAGTTTTCCTGCTCATGTATTTAATTTAATAGAATAACTCGTTGGTTGAATTATTTTTTTAATATTTACAAACGAGAAAGTCACACGATTCAAGGGCTATTAGCAAATTAGTGGCAACTGCACCATTATCTGCTATCACTCTAATTATGTTCAACTTCATAGCAAATTTCGTCAGAATCCGCGGGTTATGCAAGGATTTCTCCTGAAATAGCGTTAATGAACTCGGAAACGTACCGCATGAATGTCCCCCAACCACAGTACTTAAAAACAGAAGCTGCGCCGTAATTGAGTTTTTACGACACAGCCTCTACAAAATTAACTACATCAAACTTATCTTACTACCTTGCATACGGCACCGTCGGCGACGATGATATAGACGCCGGCAGGGTATGCGCCCAGATTTACAATCTCGCCGTAGGTCGATGAAAGGATACGT